>Ga0209500_10001303_pt1 | contig 18904 bp, 22 predicted proteins | sample S_140212_EF_Meta_FD_187323 | JGI IMG/M metagenome (GOLD analysis project Ga0209500, IMG submission 187323) | Freshwater microbial communities from Lake Simoncouche, Canada to study carbon cycling - S_140212_EF_MetaG (SPAdes) (version 2) | ecosystem: Environmental > Aquatic > Freshwater > Lake ... | reverse complement strand
GGTAGAGCCTCCTGCGTTCGTCGGCTACTTCCTTTCCTTCTTCCCGAAGATATGTTGGGTAGTCTTTCGCTCCTGCTTGGCCTATGCTACCGACCTTTCTGCCATTTTTAAACACGTCGATTTTCTTCTTTGCATTCTTGCTTGGTCGAACTTCTACCCCAATTTCTCTTGCCTTTTGTAAGGTGTAGTTGCTGATTTGATAGTTGCTCATTTTATATTTTCAAATATAAAATTATATGTTTTCTAAAATATAGGCAATTGCTTTCTCTTTGTTTGAACTTACTTTTGATGTAAACGGTAGACCTAGGGCAAGCGTGATTTGTTCGATTGAACTCTCTCCGTCTCCCGCTTTGGACTTTCTCAAAACGAATTGCTTTAAAAACGCCTGATTGATTTTGCCTTGATTTCGTAGAGCTTGTAGATCTTCGGCTGTTCGATAATGCTTTGGATTCTTTTCGTCGATAAATATTAATTCAGGCGACGGTGGTTCTTCTCTCTTTTTTTCTTCCTCTATCTTTACGGCTGGGGGCAATACAAGAGGCGGTGGCTGTTGCGAGGGTAGGAGGGGAGAGATAGGCTTTTCGGCTCGACCACTTGGTGATGGAGGAGCGGTCGGCATCTCTTCGATGATCGGTCGGCTTCTTCCGTTAACGTTAAATTGTGATTCAAGCATGCGTCCCATATAGTCCCGAATCTCACGTGGGGGCAACACAAGGTTCATTTGGGGCTGTTGCTCGATACGTTGAATGGGTGGCTGTTCGATTTGCTTTGCAATAACAGGTTCTAAGGTCCATCCCTGACGGGCGAAGGGGGCAGGTATTGGGATTTGTCCATATTGAGGGGTTCCAAGAAAGGGTTGTTGACCTGTTCCTACTGTTGCTTTTTTCTTCGCTCTCTTTACCCGCTTCCTTTTCTTCTTTTCTGTGTTGATATTGACTTTAACGATTTGGGTAGCTCGTTGATTCATTTATCTATTGGAGAAATAATTTTGTTTTTAAGATTCTTTAACTGATCGACAATTTTAGCTCTCTCTTCAAGTAATGGATTTACAGATTCCATATTCGTAGCTCGGTCTAAATGCTGTTCATCTCTCCCTGTTCGGGTCTTTTCGTGTATGGTCATTCGCATCGACCAGTTTAAGTTGCCTAAATCGAGACTATACGAGGTAGAAGTCCCAAGATAGATATCTATCGTATCGATAACTCGATTGTTGATCTCAATTTCTAAATCGTTCGGGTTAACCCATAGAATATAGGATTGAGGGGTAGTGTTGAGCTGTACTTTACCGAGAATGTTAGAGATGTTGCTTTTCCCGACAATATTCTCATAGTTGGTTGTTTGGGCGAGGGCGTCGCTACGGATATAGATTGCTGTGTTTTGACTGACGTTCACATTCTGGGTTGACGTAGCGGGTGAGGAGGTCGTGGGATCGGTGTAGGTAAACGTAAATGCATTCGTCATCCCGATGCATGTCATAAAGACGGGTGAGTTGTTTTGAATCGTTGCGGACAAGAAAACGGCGCCCGTCTCACCAAAAGCAAAGGTGGCCTTACCAGTCGTTCGGTCGTAGGTAAAGTTAAATTTAATGAGGTTGCTTGTGAGATCGTAAATCTTAGCTTGAAGCTTGTTCGCAATTTGATCAAGCAATGAGAGAATATTATAGTTTCCGTTATCGATGACAAAGAATGAATTCACGGGTGAAGCGCCTGTGATGGTAAATGAAAAGTTAATTGAATTATTCTCGTTTGTGATGAGCGGAAAAGCATAAGGAATTTCGACAGAACCGATACGGAGGGTAAAGTAGTTATTCGGGCTGGTCAGGATAATCGGTTTAAATAATGAGAGGGTATAGTCGCTTGACGTTCCAGTCGTTCGGTGTTGACTGTTCAAAAACAGATTATAAGTTGCAACTGTTGTCATTTATTATATAGATAATAAATGATCACTTCCATTTTTGAGTTAGATAAGCTAAATAGGGATTGCCCGATGATTGTTCCAGAACCTCATCAATCTTTTTTAGAGCCGAGAGATTCTTCTTTACCTCTCGCCGAACCGCCCTCTTCTTGCTCTTATACTCCTCACCGTCTGTTTCCGTTTCTGTCGTCTCGGTATCGCTCGGTACACGAGCCTTTCGACTTTTCGGCTTCACCGCAGGAGCCTGAAAGACCTCTTCCTCTTCCTCTTCTTCTTCTGTCTCCTCTACTGGGATGGCTTTTGCCCGTGGCTTATATTCCCTCTTGGGAGCAATCTTCACCCGAATGTGAGTCCCCGCATCGATAAGGGCTTGCTCCTCTGCTTTGCGCTTCTCTTTTGCCTGAGCTTCTGCTTCCTCCTTTGCCTTGCGTTTGGCCTCCCACTTGATCTTGTTTGCCTCGATCATCTTGACCATATTTAACCGCTGAGCCTCGGTCATCTCTCGCTTGATTTTAGTTTTAACGGCAGTTTGACTTACCACAGGCACTTCCTGAGGGGGAGGGACAACCTCTTTTGGGACGATAGCGATTCCCTCGTCATTTAAGGCCTCGCTTATTTTAGTCTTACGGGGCATTCTTATTTAAAATAAGCCAAGAAAAAATTTTATTAATAAAAAAATTTATTGTATATAATAAAGATAAAATGGCATTTCTCCAAAAAAAGGATAAAGTGCCTGTCATCAATTCTATCGAGCAAGTCCCTCAGGAATGGTTCCTCGACATCAGCGACCTTAACAAGCCGAAGATCAAAGACTATATGGATGAAGAGTTTCGAAAGAAGAGTATGCATAGCATGCTCACGAATATGGTCAAAGAAATGAAACTTAAAGACACTAAGTGATAAACTTATTTGGGTTAAGAATGCCCCAGTCTTCCAGCTTCTTTTTTGCTCGAATACCATACTCGGCGAAGTAGGAGCCGATGTCTCGGTCGGGTGCTTTTTGTAGATTCGAGATCAGGCGCTCGTCGCTCTCCCGAACGAGATCATTTAGCTCTTTGCCTTTGACGCCTGTCTTCTTAAAATTTTCATAGTCGATATCATGCTGACGGCAAGCAGAGTCGCTTGCGTTTGCAGGTTCCCCGTTATTGATCGGGTTGTTCGGTCCGCAGTAGTTATACTTCTGCGTGAGAGAGGGAGCGCTGTAAAATCCCTTTGACCAGTTGTCGTAGGTGTGCTTAACGGCATCTACTACGTTAGAGATACCACTTTTGGCTCGTTCAAAGATATTACTGAACCAACCCATTTTATTTTTAATAAAAATAAAATTTATTTTACGTTCGGGAGTTTAATGCCTGCCTTCTTCAACAGAGGAACAACCTTTTTAACATCTTTTTTAGGTATGACGATTTCCCCTGCCTGTAATCGAGCGAAAACGGTATCGGGATCTTTGTTTTTGAGCAGTTCTTTCGGTATGTTCTTGTGCTTGGCTTTGACAGCTCCACCTTTGGTAAAATTATGAGGGGCAATAACGGCCCCGCCCTTCTTGTATTTAAGTTCGTTGCACATTTATATTATATGAAGAAAAAAAATCAAAAAACTCGGCAAATGCAAATATGCTAATGCACTTTGTACTAGTGAAGAGACGATGTAGTCTTTTATTCGTCTGCCCACCCCTTCAAAAGTTTTAAAAAAATGCGGTAGACTGATTTGACACAAGACGCCTTTCTAATCTTCTTGGTGATGAGGAGGCGGTTAAAATCGGCCTTGAAGGCCTGATGATCAGGGAGCCCTTTCACCACGTTTTCGGCGCCGATATCGTCCATCCAGTCGTCGCATGTGTCGTAGTTGTTGATCACGGCTACCACGTGGTAGGCCGATAGATCTTCTTTGCCGAGAAGCACTCGGTGGCTCTTTTGGTGAATGTTGAGGACGCAATAGGTTGCCTCGTTGAGTAGTTTATCCAGCGGGATGTTTTGGTAGCTATCACGGTAGATCAGCACCTTACCGTAGGTTGCGAGCACGTCTAGTTCGTTCGCTTTGAGATCACGAGAACACACGAGAAGAAATTTCTTATCGTCGTCCTCGGCGAGAGGGGCGACATCTTCCACTTTTACCGCTTTTGAAATAACGGGTGGTAGGTTATCGAGTAGAGACATTTTATTGTAGGAGATATTTTATTTTCCTGAAATCATTTTCGCCAACTTGTTAAATCGCTCCTCGGTAATCGCCATATACTTTTCGAGATCAGCTTTGCTTTGGGCTAGTTGCTGTTCGAGATCTCGGGCATGTTGTTCGATGATCATCGAGCGCTTCTTCATATCCTCCTCTTCCTGTCGCTTCTTGTCCTCCTCGGCTTTCTTGTCGGCTAAATCCATCTCCATTACACCCTTGAACCCACGCTGTTCTGCCTCTATTATCTTCTTTGGTCGGCGAAACTTGCCTTCTGCATTACGTTGCGACTTATCGCAATACTTAGACTCTTCTCCCTTGAAGTCCCTATCTATAATCTGGACAATAGGTTTAATTTTGTGGCGGTGTTCGTCGCAGTCTAAATCCTTACATTGATCAATATACTTCTTGAAAGGATAATCCTTTGGGTCGCTTTGAATGATAATTGGGGTTTCCATCTTTATCATAAGAGATAATATTTTTAATAAGAATTAACACAAAACGTCAAAACATTGAGTTGTAGCTGGTCGTTTCCGTCAGTTGAATATCCCGAGCTATTCCACACGTATATGTCATTCCATCCGGTCCCTACATTTCCTATATAACAATTTAGTGGAATAGATACATGATTATAGGCATTGTTTGTAAAGGTATTAAAATAGTAATAGTAATATGAACCACTATCTCTATTATACACCCTTACGCCGAACTGAGCGGTATAACTACCTGTCCAGTAGCCCGAATATTTACCCGTGAGAACAACAGAAGATGTTGAATTATATTGATAGAAAGCATATACAAAATTAACACCACCACCCCACGCTATACTGTTATTGTTATATAGTTCTTTTGCTACGCACTGTCCTCTGCGGAATGTAGAACCATCAAATAGAACGGGTTGAGAATACTGAGAGGTATTTTGTGGGACATCATTAAAAACATAATTACCACCAGTGAAGGACACATTATTATTCATATAGACACGCCCTGATGCATTATCAACATAGAAAGGGCGAAGACCATTCCACGATCCATATTGATCGCCCGAATTCGTAATCAGTAAATAGGTTGTTGAACCGTCCTGCCTCCACATCACACCATAATTACCTTGTACCATTCTGTATTGCCCATAACCGTTTAACCCAGTCGTAATTTGTTCTCTTGCGTATTCAAAAACAATATTTCCATTTGGGTCTATTCTCATTCTGTCCGCTCCATCTGTCGCAAAATGTATATTAGAACCATTTTCTGCCTGTATGTAATTATCAGTCGTCGTTGAGTTTCCAATATATAATCTTCTTGTTGAACCCGCATAAAACTCTATGAAAGGGGCGTTAGAAGAATTACCACCGTTAAATGTAGCGTAGTAATTTGGATTACTTCCATTCTTAACAAGCCTTCCACCTACTCCCGCATTAATAAATAAATCGCCACGGGTTTCTACATTAGAAACACCCCATCCCATATTACGCCCTATAATAAAGCTATTTCCTGCGTTTGTATAGTACATCAAAGAGGCTACTCTATTTCCTGCGTCGTGAACGGCTATTTCGGTATCATTTAGACATTCCAATAATAGCCCTGCGGTGTTGCTATTCCATAAATTACCACCGCCATAATTTCGTGTTGGGTCGCCAATCGTTAATGAGCCTGTTTGCATATAACTATTGAGGTTCGCAAAGTTCGTCCCACCGCAAATATTGCCTGTTCCAATGACCTGAAAGGTTGCTACTGGATTAGTTAAACCAATTCCCACAGTCCCACCATACGCCTGTAAGGCTAGGGGCAATTTACTCGTACTGTCTACATTATTCGTTTGATAACACTCAATAGAACCAAATGCACCATTGACTGATGACATGTTCACCACTACACCATTACCGCTATTTCCTGATGGATTGGCCGATATGATTTGACTATTTACCGTTAGTGCGGATTGAATATTTCCTGAAACCGTCATATCGGCACGTGTGAGAATAGCACTGTTAAAACGGACATATTGGTTAGCGGTTGATGGTTGAAAGAAGAAAATAACTGTCCCTAAGTTTGTGGGAAAGATATTCACGCTAAACGTAATGGTAATCGTTTGCGCCGATGTGGTAATGGGAATATTGGATATATCACTAATGGCTAGTGGCGTTCCACCAGCAGTAGTATATTGATAGACAGAGAGATACATCAGCTGAGACGCTATCATATTGCTAAACGTTGCCGTGTATTTTGCCCCTGTTTTGTAGGCTAGTCTTGATGCACCAATCTGTTTAATGGTGAACCGTGTCCACGAAAACGCTGGAACCGAAGGGGTGCCTGTTGATTGAACCGTGTAGGTAATGGTGGTCGTCCCAACCGTCGGAGTAAAGTTCCACGCATAGGTGTTTGTCCCTGAAATCGGTTGTGGTGAACTATATACCGTAGTTGCCCCGTTGACAACGGTAAAAAATGGCGGTGGGCTAGTTGCAAAGACTAGTGGCGTTAATCCTTCCCAGACGCACCTCAACGATTTCCCGATGTGTGCCGAGACGTCAAAGGTAATCGTGGCGATTCGAGAACTTACGGTATTGGCCGTCCAGCTTCCAGTGATGGTTGTTGATGCACCAGCTGTAAAAGAACCACCTGTATAACCAAGATCTAGCCCCACGGACATGCCAAAATTTCCAGCACCTGCAAGATTATAATAGGTAGAGGGTTTTGTTAGAACGCTTACAGGCATAGCCCCCGTAAAATCGCTTCCGCCTGTTGCGAGATTGGTTTCGTTGGCGATTTGTGATTGAATAGACGCAAAGGCACTATTCACATTCGTACTATAAGTATCGCCCATTACCACGTTGTTGTTAAAGGTGTTTGTTCCTGTCCACGTGTTGTTTAAGGGTAGAAGGTTAGTTGCACTAGGCACGGGGAAACTAACCACACCACCGCTACCGTTGACACCCAGAGCATAGGTAGGAGTGGCAGAGGGGACGCTTGATATCGTCAATTTAGACACGGTAAGCCCCGTTGTTTTACTCAATTCTAGAACAGGCGTTCCTGTGTTATCTTTGATCTCATAATTTCCGCTTCCATTCACAGAAATCGAAAACTGATTAGCGGTTCCGTACGAGAAGTATTGATTACCCGTTAGTTGATTATCCACAGAATAGACCGTCTCCCCAGCGAATAGCCTTTCGGGAAGCCATAAACTGGCTCCGTCCGTATATATTTTTTGTCCAGAAGAGAGATTCGTGAATTCTAGGTTTGATCCCGATATCGATATAGAGTAGTCTGTCCCGCTTGAATTAACCTTCACGGTATCTATCTCAGCGGTGGGTGCGACTAGTTTGTTTGCGGTGAGGGTGTGCGTCCCCAGATTCACATTTGCATTTGCTCCTGTGTAGGGGACGAAGTTCGCAACGTTGATCCCCTCGATATAGGCAACGGCGTTTTGTAATGTAAGTAGATTGACCACGTCGTTGTTTGCCAAGGGAGCGTACGATGTTCTAATGGGCTGAACCCCTGCGTTAATTGGTTTAGTGGCCCCAGTATAGGGCACGAGATTGTCGATATCTATATCCTGCCCATTAATAGACACACCGTTTACGTCAAGGTAGGTTAGACCGTCTAAACTGTTAGCAAAATATTGTTGTTGAAGACCGTTGATCGACATGTTTATTTATTATATTTCTTATTATTAATAAAGAAAAATAATGTCGACTGCAAAATCGCATCCTCTCACCGAGAAAATGAAACCCCGAGATAATCAAATTATCGAAAGCGACGGTGTATTGCCTCTTGGATCGAGAGTCCTCTTCTTCATAGGAGGAAAAGGCAGTTCCAAAACGACGACTGTCCTCAACCTCTTAACGCTCAAAGAGAGCCCCTACCGAAAGTATTTCAAAAATATCTTCCTCATCTCACCGTCGGCTTCTGCCGATAAAAAACTATCGGGTCTATATGACGAACTTCAACAAGAAGATAAAGTCTACGATACTCTTAACGAAACCGTTGTGCAAGAAATTATTGATAGGTTAAAGGATCTCAATCAAGACGCACCAAAAAATCAGCAGAATTTGGTAATCATCGATGACTGTTCGCATCTTTTGCCGACAGGGCGCAAACCTTCAAAGATCTCTGGTCTTTTTACGAATTCCAGACACTTAAAGACGTCTGTGTGGCTCATTGCGCATAAATTTACGACGATTCCCCCGATGATTCGAAATCAGGTAGACGGCCTGTTTATATACAAGACCAATTCGAAAAGTGAATTGAAATCGTTTCAAACCAATCTTAACGTAGATGAAGACATGTTCGCCCAAAATTTGAAGGAGGCAACAGGTAAACCTTACGGGTTCCTGTTTTTGAATCTAACAGGTGCCAAACCAAAATATTATGATCGATTCGACGAATTACCTGATTCTTAAAATTATATTTTTAATTAAAATATAAATATTATTCTTAAATTATTTTCGTTTATAGATTCCTTCGCTTAGTGAGACAGCTATTTTCTGTTTCTCTGCCTGTTTATAGGTAAGACCTTTTTTACTGAGAGGTTTTCCTTTATCAGTGTAGACTTTGTATTTATCCTGATTCGGCATTTTTCGAATGTGATAGGGCATTTTTTCTATATGAAATAAAAATATTTTCATATAATAAATGATTGTACAATTTGTTATTGAAGATGACAATCTCCGTCTTCCTGCTAGAAATTTTTACCCCTGTGGTCTAAGTGGCCGTTATAGAGCTACGATTCGAACTATCGTCTATGCCGACGCTGTATTAGGAACATCTAACCGTGTTATTCGTATCCGTAGTGATTGTTTTAAGGGAACAAACGGCACCTTTCCCCGTGATATCGTATTTCTTAACCAGAGCGTCCACACCCAAGATATGGGCGGTCATTGGGCGTTTGAGATCGAGGCTCAGGCTGGTCAAATTGATCTTGAATTGATTTCAAATATTGCGTATGATGGAACAGCAAACAATATATTCGACGTTGCGATTATTACCCTCGACGTAGAAAAACTGGAATAAAAAAAATATTCTCTAATATAAAACAATGGGCTTCTTTTCCGATTTGTGGGAGGGCATCAAAACACCGTTTAGGTGGGCATACGACAAGGTCGTCAATCCAGTATTCAATGTTCTTTCGTCAGGATACGATAAAGTAAAAGGCTTTCTCCCAGCTCCTATTCGAGCGGTTGGAGATACAATTCAAAGCACAGGCAAACAGATCCAACAAGGAGTTGGAACCGCCCGAGACGTTCTAGGAGCCGTTGGGCTTCAAAAGGGAGGTATGGTAATGCGGGATATGGCACGAGAAGCCGAACCATACGTTCTAAAAAAACATTTTCAGGCCTGAAAAATGAAAAAAAAATAAAAAAATAAAAATTTCTTTTCTCTCCATAAAGAAAAGAACGATGTCAGCACAATTCACTAACGTCAAATCATACCCTGTTTCGGTTGCTCAGCAAGACATCCCTACCGCTTGGATGTCATCTAGTGATCCACGTGTCGCAGGTGCCACGAAGAAAATTTTGTCTATTGCCTCGCAGAATGGCTCTCAAACTTCGGGCGGTCAATTATCATTCCTTCTCCCCGCTTCGATGGGATCAGGTTTCCTCGCTTCGGGTAGCGCATACCTCAAACTAAAAGTGTCAGTTTCTCAGGCTAACGCTTACAGCTGGGCGTTTAAGCAGTACGGCTCGGCCTCTTCGATTGTCAATCGCATGACCCTCCTCGCTTCTGGCGCTATCGTCGAGCAAATTCTCAACTACAACAAGTTAATTTATGGCTTGTAAAATGGGACGTTAAAAGCGTTATCCCATAGTTCGTATTTATACGAGCAACACACCTCAATAATCGGGGACACCCTAAAACCTTTACTACTAATCTATTTCTGTGAGGAAATACGAGAACACGGTTAACGACCGTACCCAATAGTAATAACGTAAAGGATAGAGATAATATCAAAAATGGGCAATCCGTGGCAGAATAGGTTTTGTAAAAAACCGAATGCCTCAACGACTGCGAGTCTCGCTGAGACTAAACGGGTGTGGGTTTTCTAATGAAAATCTAAGGTATAGTCTGGCTTCTATTGAAAGATAGAAGAGAAGAACGTATATTCTTCACTCTTGCTTCACGCTTCTAATCCATCATTCGCACAGGTTGATGACTCTATCTACCAAGACACTCTCTCGGGTCTTAATACCGCTGTCGACCTCACCGTATGCATTCCTATCCTGTTGGGTGCCTTCAACAGCAAACAACACTTGCCTCTCTTCTTGCTCAATTCGTGCCAATTGAACGTCGATCTCGACAACGTGCTCAGTGCTATGACGTCTGGTTCCGCTGATGCCATCACTGAATTCACGGTCAGTCAGGCTACCCTCGTTTGCGAACAAATCACCCCAGACGCTCAGTTTGAGGCTGGTATTAAAAGCATGTTGGGACAACGTCTCTATCAACTCCCCATCTCTACCTTCTACAACGTGCGAGTGGCTCAGGCGACAGCCATTACACAGAATATCGGTCTTAATGCGTCATCTGTGAGATCGATTTTGTGGAACAACGTCTCACAAGAAGGCTCCCGTGGAGCTGGTCATTTTACAAGCGCCGGACAAACAAGTGCTCGTGTCTTCTTAGATGGTCAATTGGTGTTTAACGGCAATCTCGACAGCGATGTTCAGCAATTTGCCGAAATGAACCGTGCCTTGAACACGATGTGGGACTCGGATCGTGTGTCGGTAGGTGTAGTGGCCGATACCAACGGCAACGCAGTCGCCAACGATTTCACCTATGCTAATTTGTCTCGTGCTATCTATTCATCGGGTGCTTATCTCGGTGGTCTCTCGACGACTAAATCAAATGATGGTGGATTCTCCTTCCAAGGTGTCCCAGTCAACACAGCCGTCGTTGAGTTCCAAGGCACGGGTTCCACTGGTACGTTCTATATGTATGTTAACCTCCAACAGATCATCACGATTAGTCAGGACGGTTCCGCTTCTCTCATTCGTTAAAACAAAAATATATATTAAAAAATAAATTTATTATAAAATTTATTTTCTGTAATAATAAATGGACCACATTAAGGAAACGGTGAAAAAGAATCGCCCATCTCTTAGCGATAGTAGCGTAAAGACCTATACGAGCATTATCTCTAACCTGTATAAGTATATGAAGAAGACTCAGGATCTCGACGGATGCGTAGAATTCTTTCAAAAACACCCGAAGGACGTCTTGGAGTATCTCAAAGAGAAAGACGGATCAAAGAGGAAAACTCAATTGGCTTCTCTTGTCGTATTGACCGAGAAGACACCAGCGGTTGAGATCTACCGAAAGAAGATGTTGGATGATGCGCATTCCTACAATGATAAAGAAAAAGATCAGGAGAAGACAGAGGCACAAAAGGAGAATTGGATTACACAAGATGAATTGAAAACTATCTATGCGGATCTCGATAAGGATACTCGACCACTCCTTTCGAAGGCCAGTTTGAAACCAGCAGAGTTTCAGCGCCTTCAAAACTTTGTGATTCTGTCTCTGTATGTATTACAACCACCACGCCGTCTACAAGACTATACGGAGATGAAGATCAAGGGCGAGATCGATAAAGCGAAAGATAACTATATCGATAAGTCAAAGTTTATTTTCAATAAGTATAAAACGGCGAAACAGCACGGAAAAGAAGAGATCGCAATTACTCCAAAGCTTAAATTTATTCTCGATAAGTGGAAGAAGCTAAACCCGCACGATTGGTTGCTGGTTGGCATGACAGACAAGAAGTTTAGTTCGTCTCAATTGCAACAGCGCCTCAATTCGATTCTTGGCAAGAAGGCCTCGGTCAATATTCTTCGACACTCGTTTCTCAGCGATAAATATAAGGACATCGATATTCGGGAGATGGAAGAAACGGCTCGACAAATGGGCCACACGAAAGAACAAGCGATGTTATATGCGAAAAAGTAATTTTTATTTATCTATATATAAAAATGCGACTCGTTGATCCTCAAATGAAAGCGCCTCTCATTATGAAAGGCCCCCCACAAAAGCTAGGAATGGTAATTAAAGACACCGTGGCGTTGGCAAACGGTGGACTTGTAAAAGCGAAAGCTCCAAAGAAGGGGAGCAAAGCGATGAAAGAAAAGATGGCGAAACTACGTGCGATGAGAAAGAAATAGGCAATAAACCATATTATAGCATGCTAAATATTAGATATTAACAGCAATATATCACATTAACCCAGATATATGGTGAAATAACAGTATATTATGATATAATAAAAATTTTTATTATATCATAATATACCTATTTTTAATGATATATCTGGGTTAATATCATAATATATCTATATTTTACGATATATTATAGTTAATTAGTCTATTTTCAGTAACGAACCGATAGGAATATAGATATAATCCTTCTCTTTGTCTCTTGTCCCTGTTCTCCACCTTCGAAACGGCTTACATTCAAACGTGTCAAATGTTTCTTTATTATAGGGGATGTAATAATTGCCGTCTGTGAACTGAAACACAAAGATCAGATTTTCATCTACCTTATCGGCTGGGATCATTGTGGTCGGGTATGTATTGTAACAATTCCTACGGGCTTTTAGCTCATATCGATTTTCCTTGCCCTTAAAATCATAGGTCGTCCACCTTGTGGTGTCGGTTAGCTCATCGTTGAAAAAACGCTCCAAAATGGGCTTTATATTTTTTTCACTCTCTAATCCAAATTCTCTATCTCGTTGATACATTTTATTATATTCAAGATAATATTTTTTCGTATATATTTTTGTTTATTTTGGAAATTATATTTTTTATAAAAAAAAAAGATAAATATAAATGAGTTGTTCATCATTATCGATTTTAAGCAAAATCGCGATGGTGATTTCTGGGTTTACGACCAACGGTACGATATTTAAAAATAATGTAGGTGCCATTGGAGCCATTCAATTGGCTACCACCAACCCTAACACTGGCGCAACGATGTACAGTGTGTTGAGCCATCCCCTTTACAGCAATTGCTTCGAGCGGTCGACTCCGTTGATGTTTGAAGATCTTCGCACCAAATGGGTGCCGTCTGTTCCTCTCCAACAATGGCCAAAGGAAGATTTGGCGGATGAATTGGTTGAGTGCAAAAATTCGTTTCGAGTGTTGAAGCGAAAGCATGTTGTCCAATCCAGAAAATTATACACTACCAAAAAAATGCTTTTGGACCGTATTAATGCCAAGAAAGTCCTTCGTACTACTCCCGCGCCTGAAAAGAAAATCCCTGTTCGTCCAACTCAAAAGCTAACGGTTGCCGTTGCAAAGGCATATGTAGCTCCGCCTAAAACAGTCATATATAAAGAACCAGAAAAACGTCTTGATCCTCTCCGCCATAATCTTGTTGTGCCTATCACTCGGTCTAGTCCTATAACATTTTCACGTCCTCGTCGATATCGATCTCGTCACAGACACCGTCGATCTCGTCATCGCAGACGTCATCGCAGACGTCATCGTCACCGTCATTATCGACATTCGATTCTTCGACCGATCAAAAAGTCACTCCGAAAAGTCCATCGAAAGATTAAGGGTTAATTTTATAATATAAATATAAAATTACTTGTTTTTGATCTTCTCATGATAGTATTTGCGGTGATACTCTCGATGATAATCAACGCTATACGATTTCGGCACTTTGTAATCCTCTCCAATCATATATGGTTTTGGATCATTTTCACAAGACGACAGACGCTCACTAAAATAATTAGATAGGTTTGTCAGAGAAGTTCCTCCTCCGTGCTTGTGGTTCTTTTTGCAATAGGGACATAAAACGACGATTTGAATCGTCTCACCGCTCACTCGTGGAACGTAAATATTACGGATTGATGCGATAGGAAGTGACATTTTTATTATATATAAGATAATATTTTTTTAAATTAAAAATTGAATTTTTAAAATAAAAAAATAAAAAATATTTAAAAATAAAAATCTTGTATTATATAAAATGACAACTTATTTAGCAACACGACACAATATCGCTTACGAAGATTATGGCGAGTACATCAAAGAATTCGATATGGTACAGACTATAACGTGGGAGTGGCTTAAAAGTCAAAGATATTCATTCGAATTTCTCAATCGAACAAGAGAAAAAATAACTCGCCTATTCTTTGACTTTGATTTTAAAGTTGATAACAAAGATAAGATCAAAGAACAAGAAGTCGTTAGAGTATTAACGAAAAATTCAAATATTTATAACTTCGTTTTTACAAACGGATCATACGAAGAAAAATTATCATTTCACGTCATTTTTCAAAATATCTATATCGAAAAACCTAAATTTGATGTCTCATTATACGATTTCTCTAAAATCTTTGATGGATTGGAAGAATCACTCAAAGATGAAATGGTTAGCTCTGTTGATCGAGGTGTATATCAAAATAAAACATGCTTTCGTCTACCATACGGAGAGATGAAAAACAAGCCTAATATTCATCTTCCTATGAAGAATACAGAACCACATCAATATTTATTAATGAATGTTCCGTCCGTTTACGAATGCTACGATGAAATCGGACGACCTCTCGTTACGATTCTACGCAAGAAGGAAGAGGAGAAAGAAGAGAAGGTTAATATTATGCTTGTCGACGATGAAGATGAAAAGGACCCAACCGAACGCTCTGAAAAGATGATGGAGATGTTAGAAATAGTCAAAAAAGAACGATTTCGTGAATATGCCGAATGGTTCAAACTGCTATGCCTAATGAACTCGAACGGCTTGAAGAAAGAGGACTTTTTACGGTTTTCCAAAGAATCAGGATATGCGCAATACGACGAAAACCAATGTCTCGGCAAATGGTATAACATTGGCGAGAAAAAAGAGCGTCTCGGCTTCCCAACCATCCACAAATGGCTCGAAGAAGACGGCATCGACTGGAAGGCGCTCTTTTGCAAGAAGAAGGGAAAGATGATGTCTGCTCTATTGAAGGCGTGGCATCAATACGGAACGCTAACTGATTTAGCCATCGCCGAAATTTTTTTTGAGAATTACGGCGATTCACTCTATTCTACGCCCATTGGATGGATCCACTACAACCAGAAAAAGGGGTGGGAGATTGGCGACGAATCAACCGTTATCTATCCTCTTATGAAATGTATCGGAGAAAAGATGAACCATTTTGTGCGAAAGATGAAGATCAAAGATGAAGATGAAAAGGAGTTCAAGAAAAAGCAACAGGCGTTACTCAAAGAGACCGTCAAGCTATGTTCTTACAGTGCATGCGTCAAAATCGTCAAAACGGCCCAAATTCTATTCAAAAACGAGATGATCTTGAAAGATTTTGACCGTTTCCCTTTTTGGTTTTGTTTTAGCGATCAAAAGGCTATCGATATGAAGACAGGCGCTATCTTGGATATCAAGAAAGAACATATGATTCTCACGACATGCGGTTATCCTTTGCCCGAACGGATTGAAAAGGATGTTCAAGATGCAAAAAATATCGTTCTTTCGATTTTTGGAGAATATTATGATTCTTACGCAAGCATGCTCGCCTATCACTTTCAGGCAGGAAACCCTCAACAAAATGTCTATATTCAAACAGGTAGCGCCTCAAACGGAAAGTCTATCAACGGAAATCTTATGAGAAATGCCCTTGGCCTATACGGTGGTATTTTACCTATCGATCAACTCACTCAAAACGCCTCTGGACGAGATAGCGCCAACTCGGCAATGGCGGGTATGCGAGGTAAGCGATACTGTCAGCTCAACGAGCCCGAAGATGACAATCAAACCTTGACTCTAAAAGTTGCTCGTATCAAGGAGCTTTCAGGAGAGCCAGAAATTACGGTACGAGAGATATTTCAAAAGTCTACATCGATGAGAGTTGATTTTACAATGTCCATTCTATGCAACGATATCCCTAAACTATCTAAAAATGATGGTGGCGTCGAGCGCCGTATTAAGGTCATCAAATATCCGTATAAGTTCGTCGATCAACCCACCGAGGATTTCCACCGAAAGAGAGATGATAACATCAAGACAAGAAGTGAAAGCGACAAATCATTGCATTATGGGTTTCTATGGCTAATGATGGATATCTTTAAGAAAACACAAGGTAAATTTATCATAAACGACGAAATCAAGAACGAATCAGCCGAATATATGAGACAAAACAACCCTATCGCCGATTTTATGATCGAATACGAAGAATCAACTGATTTTATTCGACAAAAGGTATTATACGCATCGTATCTTGGATGGTGCAAAAACACATATAAAGATCCCGTAAGTGATAGAAAATTTGCAGAATTTCTTACACAACTCAAAGTAAAAGTTATTAAAGATACACATCACGGAAATAAAGTTTTTATAAAAGCTATCTCAATATAAGACTACATTTTATATAAAAATTATATAAAATAAATTTATAATTTTAAATTGAAAAACCAAGATGGGGGTAAAATGGGGGATATGGGGGATAATTATGAAAAAAACTGCAAACTTTTTATTTTTTGGAAATACCTTTTTTTATTTTTAGAAAGTTTACGGTTTTTTACCGATTTATTCCCCATCCCCCCATCTTTAAATGGTATTTATTTACCACAAAAGATATTTTGCTAACGCTTCTCCTAGTGTGTTATTGGGGTGTCGTAGGTGGTAGAGCCTCCTGCGTTCGTCGGCTACTTCCTTTCCTTCTTCCCGAAGATATGTTGGGTAGTCTTTCGCTCCTGCTTGGCCTATGCTACCGACCTTTCTGCCATTTTTAAACACGTCGATTTTCTTTTTAGGGTTTTTACTTGGTCGAACCTCAACCCCGATTTCTTTTGCTTTTTGTAGCGTGTAATTGCTGATCCGATAGTTGCTCATTTTATATTTTCAAATATAAAATTATGAATTTTCTAAAATGTAGGTGATAAGATCTCCTTTTAATTTTTTATTTTTACTGGGAACATAGAGACCTAGTTTAGTCGCGATTTCTTCCAGTGACATCTCCCCTTCTTTCGCCGATGAACGCGATTTAACGAATTGGTTAAGAAATTCTCTTGTTAATTTCCCCTCGTTGCGTAGCTCCTGCATCTCTTCGGCGGTGAGTGAAGAGCGTTTTGATCTCTCCTTCTCTACAAGTTCAACTCTTTTCTCTTCCTTTTTCTCTTCCTTCTCTTCCTTATCTTCCTTAGGAGGCAAGAAAATTTTGATACCTTGGGGTAACATAAGAGGAGGAGGCTGTTGTGGCAAAAGAAGAGGTGATGCTGGTTTTTCGGCTCGACCCAGCGGTTGCTTTTCAGGAGCAGGAAGGGATGGAAGAACAGGAAGGGCTGGTTTTTCGGCTCTTGGAGAGGGAGGGGCTGTTTGAACTTCTTCGATAATCGGTTGGCTTCTGCCGTTAATGTTAAATTGTGATTCGAGCATGCGTCCCATATAGTCGCGGATCTCGCGCGTTGGTAACGTAAGATTCATTGGAGGCTGTTGTTCGATGCGCTGAATCGGTGGCTGTTCGATTTGCTTCGCGATAACAGGTTCTAATGTCCACCCCTGACGGGCGAAGGGGGCAGGTATGGGCACTTGACCATATTGAGGGGTTCCAAGAAATGGAAGATTACCTGTTCCAGTTATTGCTGTTTTTTTAGCCTTTGCTTTTCTCTTGACTCGGCGACGTTTTGTTTTGATCTCTCCAATATTAACTTTGACGATTTGGGTTGCCTTTTGATTCACCTTTTGATTCATTTATATTAAGAAATAATTTTAGATTTTAGATTTTTTAACTGATCAACAATTTTCGCTCGTTCGTCTAAAATCGGGAGGGTCGAAGCTAGATTCGTCGCTCTATCAACATGTTGTTCGTCTCTTGACATTCGGCTTTTTTCGTGAATGGTGATTCGCATCGACCAGTTTAAGTTACCTAAATCAAGACTATCTGAGGTTGAAGTTCCAAGATAGATATCTATCGTGTCGATGACTCGATTGTTGATCTCGATTTCTAAATCAGTAGGATTAATCCACAGAATATACGATTGAGGGGTGGTTGCCAGTTGGATCTTTCCGAGAATGTTGGAGATGTTACTTTTTCCCAAAATATTTTCATAGTTGGTTGTTTGGGCGAGGGCGTCGCTACGGATATAAACGGCTGTGTTTTGCGTCACGTTGACATTTTGTGTCGAGGTAGCGGGTGAGGAGGTCGATGGATTGGTATAGGTAAACGTAAATGCGCTCGTCATCCCGATGCATGTCATAAAGACGGGTGAGTTGTCCTGAATCGTTACGGATAGAAAAACCGCGCCCGTCTCACCAAAGGCGAACGTGGCCTTGCCAGTGGTTCGATCGTAGGTGAAGTTGAATTTAATGAGGTTGCTCGTGAGATCATAAATCTTAGCTTGAAGCTTGTTCGCGATTTGATCGAGGAGGGTGAGGATATTATAGTTGCCGTTATCGATGACGAAGAATGAATTCACGGGTGAAGCGCCTGTGATGGTAAAGGAAAAGTTAACCGAGTTATTCTCGTTCGTGATGAGCGGAAAGGAATAGGGTAGCTCGACGGAGCCGATACGAACGGTGAAGTAGTTATTCGGGGAGGTGAGGATAATCGGTTTAAATAACGATAGGGTATAGTCACTTGACGTCCCAGTGGTTCGATGTTGGCTGTTCAAAAACAGATTATAAGTTGCTACCGTTGTCATTTATTATATAGATAATAAATGATTACTTCCATCTTTGAGCTAAAAAAGCTACATATGGATTCCCCGCTGATTGTTCCAGAACCTCATCAATCTTTTTTAGAGCCGAGAGATTCTTCTTTACCTCTCGCCGAACCGCCCTCTTCTTGCTCTTATAGTCATCGTCTGTTTCCGTTTCTGTCGTGTCCGTATCG
>Ga0209500_10001299_pt1 | contig 18940 bp, 10 predicted proteins | sample S_140212_EF_Meta_FD_187323 | JGI IMG/M metagenome (GOLD analysis project Ga0209500, IMG submission 187323) | Freshwater microbial communities from Lake Simoncouche, Canada to study carbon cycling - S_140212_EF_MetaG (SPAdes) (version 2) | ecosystem: Environmental > Aquatic > Freshwater > Lake ... | reverse complement strand
TGGAAGATTTTTAGTTCAAATTTCTGATATTAAAAATACTAAATTTCAATTTTCAGAAATTATAACAATTAATGATAATAATGACATATTTACTTTGGAAAAAGGTAGTATTGGAAATACAAATACCCGTTTAGCAGATATTTATGGATATGTTGATGAGGTTAAAAATTTCTATTTAAAATTTGTACCAGAAGATGTATATAATACCGATTACAATATTAAAGTTTTATCAAATACCTTTGATAATTATTTAACTGGGATTGGCACTTATCCAGTTGGTTTCGTTAATCTTGTGAGTTCAAATTCAGTTGTTGGTGTAGGAAGTACGGTTACTATTATTTCAGCACCAATTAGTAATTTGAATTCATTATTCTCAAATATTCATATTCTCAATAATAATGCATCTTATGAGATGAATTATGTAGAGTTGTATGTTGATCATGATGGAACAAATACCAATATTAGTGAATATTATTTTGATTCTCAAATACAGTCTAGTGGTAATTTTATTGGATCGTTTGCTGCATCAATTTCCAATAATACAATAAAACTTAATTATACAAACACATCAAATAATCCCGTTACTTTACGCTCCAAGAATGTGGGATTTGGAACAACTTCTATTGGAGGTTCTACATATAGATTCCAATCAATAGGTCAACCAGATGGTAGTGAAAGGACGGTAAATTATATTTCAAATTATAGTAAAGTATCTGCAGCATCAACTATCGTATCTTTAAATAAAAACGATTTCATCTCATTAAAGTCAACTATAAAAGTAAGTATTGGAAATACTAGCGCATTACATCAAGTTATGATGATTCATGATGGTAATGATGTATATACAACACAATATCCATTTTTATCGATTGGAAGTACTAGCGGAATTGGTACTTTTGGTGGAGAGTATTTTGGAAGTTATGTAAATCTTAAATTTTATCCAGATCCAACAATTTCTGGGACGTTTACAGTTTTAACTTTTAATGAATGTTTTTATAAAGAATTAGACCTGATTAATATTCCAATAAAATTGACATATAAAAATATTACAGAATCTGTAAATAGTCAGAGATATATTTCTATTAATAGTAACTATAAAAATAAATTAGATTTTGATTTAAAATATCGTGGATATCCAATTTTTGAAAAAATATTTGACCCAGCAAATACCACTACTTTAGATTATAGTGAAGGAGAATTTAGTATACCAGATCATTTCTTCAGCACTGGTGAAGAATTAATTTATACACCAGGTTCCAGCTTCATTGGAATTGCTGAAACATCGGTCAGTATAGGTTCCACTTTAAATTCTAGTGGAATTGTCACGGATAGGTTACCAAGTAAAGTATTTGCAATTAAAATTACTAATGATAAATTTAAATTATCAACAAGGAAAGATTATGCTCAAGCAGGAATTTATGTTACATTTACATCTGTAGGTTCTGGAAATTATCATAAACTTGAGATGTTTAAGAAAAATGAAAAATCAATTATTACTATTAATAGTATGATTCAACATCCACTTAATTATTCTTTGGTAAGCCATACCATAAACAATGGTGGTCAAATTGGAACAGCATCTACTATATTTGTTTTAAGTGGCATTTCATCAATTTCTCCTGGAAATATTCTTAAAATTGAAGATGAATATATGAAAGTCAGTAATGTTGGACTAGCAACTACTTCTTCTGGTCCTATTACATTTAGTGGAAATGTCCCACTAGTTCAAGTTGTAAGAGGATTTGCTGGAACATCAAATTCTACACATAATAATGGAACTGCTGTTAAGGTATATACTGGTTCATTTAATATTGTGGGTAGCAAAATTTACTTTACGGAAGCACCTAGAGGAAAATTGATAGATGATAATGATTTGGATAACCTACCAAATGCAAAAGCAACATTTGATGCAAGAGTTTTCTTAAGAAATGATTATTCGAATAATCAAATTTATGATGATATATCAAATACATTTACTGGTATTGCACAAACATATCCATTAACGTCCCAAGGAATTGCCACAGTAGGTCTTAGTAGTATCGGTGGAAATGGTATTGTCGTGATTAATGGCATGTTCCAAACTCCAACTACGAAGAATAATTCCAATAATAACTACATTATTGCTGAAAATAGTGTTTCTGGTATCAGCAGCGTCGTATTTTCTGGAATTACATCTAGTAATGGGTCAATTGTCATTTCAGATTATGATATTAATAGAAACCAACTTCCTAGAGGTGGGCTGATTGTTTCTCTTGGTTCAACACCAGGACTTGGTTTTGCACCTCTTGTAGGCGCTTCTGTCACTGCTACAGTTTCTTCTGGATCTATTATTTCTGTTGGTATTGGAACTAGTGGTAATTTTGGTTCTGGATATAGAAATCCAGTTTCAATTGCAGTAACTGATAGTAGTCACACAGGAACGGCAGCAACAATTACAGCAACCGTTGGTGCTGGAGGAACGTTATCATTCAATATTATTGGTGGTGGAACTGGATATGTAAATCCAAAAATTAATATCTCTTCACCAAGTTATGAGAATCTGCCCGTAATTGGAGTTTCTAGACTTGGAATTGGAACTACTACAGAAACTGGAGTTGGATTATTACTGAATGTAGAGGTTGGCGCTAGTTCAACGGTTGGCGTTGGATCAACTTTATTTCAAGTAACATCCTTCAAAATAACCAGACCAGGATATGCATTTAAAAGAGGAGATGTTTTAAGACCTGTTGGATTAGTCACTGCTAAAGGATTGTCATCTCCACTTAGTGATTTCACTCTCACAGTTTTGGATACATTTACAGATTCGTTCGCAGCTTGGAAATTTGGAGAACTTGACTATATTGATTCTATTAAAACACTTCAAAATGGTACTAGGCTGAGATATCCATTATATTATAATGAGCAATTACTTAGTTTTGAAAAAGATTCTAAGAATTCAGATTCTCAAGCAATTGATTTTGATTCTTTACTTATTATTTTTATTAATGGAATTTTACAACAACCAGGAGTTGCATACCAATTTAGTGGTGGAACCTCATTTACATTTACCACTCCACCAAAACAAAATGATAATGTTGCAATTTTCTTCTATAGGGGAAGTAATTTAGACAGTACTTCAGTAGATGTAAATGAAACCGTGAAAGAAGGTGATGAATTACAAATTTTCAATAATGATACCTTATTGGGAATTACTACAACACAAAATCCAAGAGTAATATCTGGAATAAAAACCTCGGATACAATAGAAACAAATGCCTATAGATTACAAGGTATAGATATTATCAATTTTAAACCAACTAGTTGGGTAAAACAAAAGGTTGATAGATTTATAGACGGATCAATTATTTCCAAATCTAGAGATTCTTTAGAACCTCAAATATATCCAACTGCAAAAATTATTAGAAATTTTGAATCTACTGATACTGGAGTATTTGTCGATGATTCAGAATTTTTCAATTATGAGAATGAAGTGTCAATTGATTTTGATGCATTTATTGTTAGTGGGAAATCAAACCCAGTTTCCGCTGCTGTTACTGCAATAGTTTCTGCTGCAGGAACAATCCAATCACTTTCTATTACCAATGCTGGAAGTGGATATGAAGGTCCATCAGTTACTGTTAAAATTGCCTCTCCACTAACCATCGGCATTTCAACTTCATTACCGATGGGAGTTGGAATTGGTATTGGAACTACTGCAACAGCAACCATTGCTGTTTCTGCTCAAGGAACTCTAACAACCCCTATTACGATTACAAATCCAGGATTGGGATATAGTATTGGAATGGAACCACAAGTTATTACTCCTCTCCCCAATCCAATATACGAAAATATTACTAATATTACAAATATTCAAGGATTTTCTGGAAATATTGTTGGTATTGGGACTACAGTAGGTATCGGAACTAATTTGGCAATAAAATTTACTTTAGATCCAACCCTTTCACCATTTACTGGATTACAAGTTGGATATCCGATTTATATTTTCAATAGTAAAGTTGGAAATGGAGTAACATCAATTATTAATACTAATTCTTCTATTGTGGGTGTTGGAACAACATTCTTGGACAATATCTACTATATAAATGCTTTCAGTTCATTGACGGGAATTATTACCTGCAATGTAATATCGACAACATCTGTAGTTGGTATTGCTACAACGGGTTCAAGAGTTGCACAATTTTCTTGGGGAAGAATATTTGGATTTACTAGATCATCTTCACCAATTTCAATCGCAGTTTCTTCCTATACCGTAGATGCTGGGTTATCAACATTTCCAACAATTCAACGAAGAGGTTATGGGTTAAGAACCAATGGTGCTTTGAAAAAGATTTTATAACCCTTTATAAATAGATAAAAAACTATATTAAAATGTCGGCACTTGTAACAGATCAATTTAGAATATTAAATACTAAGAATTTTATAGATTCTGTTCAGAATTCTTCGAATTCATATTATGTTTTTGTTGGGCTGTCAAATCCAACAGCTATGGTTGGTTTTGGTCGTTCTTCAACATGGAATACAACTCCACCCAATCCAACTGACAATTTGGATTATTTAAATCATTATGAATCAACTCTTCTTTTTGGAAAAAAAATTACAAGTGCAAATATTAGAAGAGCAGTTAGGAGGATTAATTGGTCTAGAGGAACAAGATATGAAATGTATAGGCAAGACTATAGTGCCATTACTCCATCACCAATAACTGGATCGATGAGATTATATGATGCAAATTATTATGTTGTAAATAGTGAATATAAAGTTTATATATGTATTGATAACGGATCATCTGGAATTAATACAACAGGAAATGCATCGCAAGATGAACCTGCATTTATTGATTTAGAACCATCTAAAGCTGGTGAAAGTGGTGATGGTTATTTGTGGAAGTATCTCTATACAATTTCACCAAATGATATTATCAAGTTTGATTCTATTGAATATATTACAGTTCCAAATAATTGGGAATCTTCTACAGATTCCCAAATCAGTGCTATAAGGCAAAATGGAGATTCCACATTAAATGACAATCAAATAAAAAAAGTTTATATTGCAAATACTGGGGAAGGATATGGGATTGTAGATGGACAATCTTGTAATATTGTTGGTGATGGGACTGGTGCAAAAGTTGTAGTTAATGTAGATAGCTCTGGAAGAATTACTGATACTACAGTAACATCTGGAGGAAAAAATTATACTTATGCTCTTGTAGATTTAGGAACAAATCTAAGTCCAACAACATATTCAGAATTAATCCCAATTATTCCACCATCAAAGGGACATGGATTTGACATTTATAACGAATTAGGAACAGATAAAGTTTTAATATATGCTAGATTTGACGATTCAACAAAAAATTTTCCAATAGATGCAAAATTTGCTCAAGTTGGAATTATAAAAAATCCAACTAGATACGATTCTTCAGGAATTACTACCACAATATATACTGAAAATGAATTTTCTGGTTTATTTGCAATTAAATTAAGTGGTACTCCAACTGGTACAATTTCCGTTGGAGATAAAATTAAACAATCAGTTACTGATGGAATTGCGGTTGGATATGTTGCTTCATATGATAAAGATATAAATGTTATAAAATATTATCAAGATAGATCACTGTATTTTAATTATGCTTCCAGTGATCATACTGATTATATTGGATTATCAACGACAGGAAAAGTTTTGCAATTTAATTCTACCAATCAAATCAGTAAAGTTGGTGGAGAATTTATTGCAAACGTTGCTGCAGGTTTTAGTGGCAGTAAAGTTACTATTGGAAATAAAATTGTTAATCTAGGAGTTGAATTTACAGATGGTCTTTCAAATCCCGAGATAAATAAAAAGTCGGGAGAAATAATATACATCGACAATAGACCTACTGTAACAAGGAATTCTAGACAAAAAGAAGACGTTAAAATTATCCTGGAATTTTAAGAAATGGCTCAAAAAACAAATCTCAATGTAAGTCCTTATTATGATGACTTTAATGAACCCACTATAGGGGCTAGAGATAAAAACTATCATAAGATTCTTTTTAATCCAGGGAGACCTGTGCAGGCAAGAGAATTAAATACCTTACAATCAATTTTACAAAATCAAGTAGAATCATTTGGAAGTCATCTTTTTAAAGAAGGTTCTTTAGTAATTCCTGGAAATATTGCTCTTGATATTGAATTCTATTCAGTAAAATTAAATCCAACAACATTTGGTGTTGATATTACCTCGTATATTGAAAATTTTGTTGGTCAAAAAATTACCGGACAATCTTCAGGAACTACAGCAATTATTCAGAAAGTTGTTTTACCAAATTCTGAAATTGAATATGTAACTCTATATGTAAAATATCTAGATTCTGATAATAATTTTATCTTTAATCCATTTAAAGATGATGAAGGTTTAGTTGCCAACGAAAATATTACTTATGGCAACACAACTATTGCTGCGGGAACAACTTTTGCATCCACAATTTCCAATAATTCAACATCTACAGGATCTTCAGCATCTATTGCTGATGGAATATATTTTATTAGGGGAACTTTTGTAAAAGTACATAAACAAAATATAATTCTAGATTATTATACAAATAAACCATCTTATAGAGTTGGTTTAAAAATAAACGAAAATATTATCAATTCAAAAGATGATGCTACACTATATGATAATGCAAAGGGTTTTACAAATTATGCTGCTCCTGGGGCAGATAGATTTCAGATTGAATTAATATTAACCAAAAAACCCATAACAGAAATTGATAACGATACAGATTTTGTTGAGATATTGAGAGTTAAAGATGGTGCAATTAAAAAGATTGACGTAAAATCAAATTATAATGTTATTAAAGATTACCTAGCTCAAAGAACTTATGATGAATCTGGAGATTATTCGGTAATTCCATTTCAAATATCAGTAAATAATTCCCTAAATGATAGAATTGGAAATGATGGATTATTTTTTGATAACGAAAAAACCGATCAAGGAAATATTCCCTCTAATGATTTGATGGGAATTAAATTATCTCCCGGTAAAGCATATGTTAGGGGATATGATATTGAAAAGACTGGTGTTGAAATTTTAGATGTAGAAAAACCAAGAACAACTGAGACGGTAAGTAATATCAATATTCCTTTTGAAATGGGGAATTTACTTAGAGTTAATAATGTTTCTGGATCTGTAAAACAAAAATTATCCGTTGGATTATATAATAGAAGAAAAGACTCAGATTCAACTCCAAATGGAACAAAAATTGGAGATGCTAGGGTATATACAATCAATTTAACTGATGCTGCATATGCTAATAATGCAACAAGTTGGGATTTGTATTTGTATGATGTACAAACGTATACTGAATTAACTCTAAATCAGTCATTATCATCATCAGAACTTCCAATATCATCTTTTATTAAAGGAAAGAGTAGTGGTGCCAGTGGATATGCAGTGGCAGCTGGGTCCGGAAGTTCTATAATCAATGTAATTCAAACTTCTGGAAATTTTTCTAGGGGAGAAACAATCTTAATTAATGGGATAGAAATTTATCCGAGGTCTATTAAATCAATTAAAGTATATGGAATTGATGATATTAAATCAATTTACCAATCAACTGCCACCTCTGGATTTTCAAAAGCATTTTTGGCAGATACTCAATTGGATAGTGTCCTTGCAAAGGGATTTAGTACATTAGATTCAATTACTATTGAAACAAATGGGGCAGTAAGTGGATCTGGAAAAGCATTTACTGGGATTAAGACTGATACGATCATTAGATATCAAAGACCTGGACTTTCTGTAGAAACCTATAATAGGGTTGTTTCAATTAATCCCGATGGTTTTGGAATGGTCGTTGCTGGGCTGACAAGTTCGGTAACTGGTGTTTGTGATAAAGATTTACCATCATCTCAATTAGTAACAAATTTTTCCTTAGGCGTTCCAAAAATTAAAAATAGCAGTAATGGATACCTATACGCAAAAATACCAAGTTCAAATGTAGCATCCACAAATTTAGCAAATTCAAACATAGTATTTACTGCACAGTCAAATGCAACATTTACTCCATCTTCCAACACTTTAACAGTTAATACTAGCAATTTTGCTGTAGGAGTTAATACTTCTTTAGTTAATTTTGAATCATTTGATGAGGAAAGATATTCTATTTTTTACACTAATGGAACAATTGAGAGGTTAACTTCTGACAAATTTACTTTATCCGGAAACCAAGTTACATTTTCAAACATTGCTAATAGTGAGATTTCATTAATTAATGCAACTTTTGTCAAAAGCAGTATTCAAAGCAAATCTAAATTGTACACTCGCAGTCAAACTATTTCTGTTAATCTATCAAAATATTCCCAATCTGGAACAGGAATTAATACATCAACTAATGATGGATTGGCATATAATCAATATTATGGATTGAGAGTTCAGGATGAAGAAATTTGTTTGAGATATCCAGATGTTGCAAAGGTTTTGGCAGTATATGAATCATTGGACACATCCACACCTTCATTGGATGTACTAAATTTCAATATACTTTCTAATGTCGATTCTAATGCAATTATTGGTGAAAATATAATTGGAACCAGTAGTAAAGCAATTGCTAGGGTTGTGAGTAAGCCATCTTCAGGAAAGATAGGTATTGTTTATTTGAACGATAATAAATTTTTAGATGGAGAAAGTGTGAGATTCAACGAATCTAATGTTTCCACAGAAATTAATTCAGTAACAAATGGAATATATAAAAATATAACAAATAAATTCATATTAGATAAAGGGCAAAACGAACAATATTATGATTATTCAAAAATTGTTAGAAAAAATGGTGAGCAAGAACCAACAAAACAATTATTAATTGTATTCGATTATTATCTTCTTCCTACCAGTGATACTGGGGATGTATTTACTGCCGATAGTTATGTTGAAGAGAGATTTACTAATGATATTCCAACTATTGGAATTGATAATATAAGAGCATCAGATACTTTAGATTTTAGACCAAGAGTTTCCATATTTACTGGACAATCCTCTTCACCATTTACTTTTTCGTCTAGAAATTTTGGATCAGAACCAAAATTAATTCTTTCACCCAATGAAAGTTCTTTAATTGGATATGACTTCTATCTTGGTAGAATTGATAAATTATATCTTGATACCTTTGGTAAGTTCATTCTCTTAAAAGGAACTGCATCGACAAATCCAAAACCACCATCAAAACCAGATCAAGTAATGGAGCTTGCTACCATTACCCTACCACCATACTTATATAATCCAAAAGATGCTTCTATATCTCTTGTGGACAATAGAAGATATACTATGAGAGATATTGGTAAAATTGAAAATAGACTTACGAATTTGGAAAGAGTAACATCTTTAACATTACTTGAAATTAATACACAAACACTTCAAGTTACAGATGCTCAGGGAATTAACAGATTCAAAACCGGTTTTTTTGTTGATGATTTCAAAAATTCAAATTTGATTAGTCCGAACTCTTCTGTCGATATTGACCCAGAACAGCAGTATCTAACTTCAAAGATTAGCAAAAATAGTCTTGGTTTAAAACCAGTACCTGCAGAAAATATAACAGATGAGAATATCGATTTAAGTACGAATTTTAATTTATTTGACTCTAATGTTCAAAAAACAGGAGAAGTTATTACTTTAAAATATGATTCTGTTGGATGGATTGAACAACCACTTGCAACAAGAGTTGAAAATGTAAATCCATTCCATGTGGTTGCATATAATGGAACAGTTAAATTAAATCCATCGAGTGATAGTTGGGTTAGAACAATTCAATTAGAAGATGTCAATAGTAACATTAATGTTGCAGTATCAGAAAATATATCTTTAAATGGTGGATGGGGAGCATTTGTAGGTTCAACAACAACTAGTGAAATTACTAACGTAAATCAAGAAGATAATATTGTTGCAAGTGAATCAGAATTGTACATGAGATCTCGTAATACGGGATTTTTTGCAATAAATCTTAAACCACTCACCCAATATTACCAATTCCTAGATAGTAATAGTGGTGTAGACTTTATTCCCAAGTTAGTCGAAATTTCCCCAAATTCCAATTTAAATGACTATGGAGCATCTGGAGCATTTACTGTCGGTGAAACTGTAATTGGAACATTTAACGGTCAAAATTTAATTAAATTCAGAGTTGCTCAGGCAAATCATAAAGAAGGTGCGTACAATTCTCCAACAAGTAAGTACAATATTAATCCATATGTTAAAATTGAAAATCTAACAGATTTTTATAGTGCATCTTCTAAAACTTTAAATATTGACATTAATGGTCTTTGTGAAGAAGCTCAAGGATTATATTCAGGATATTTGATGATTGGTATGAAATTAATTGGACAACAAAGTGGAACTGTAGCATATGTGAAAGACTTACGTTTAATATCTGATAACTATGGAGATTTGAACGGGGCATTTTTCTTAAAAGATCCAAATGGAAATCCACCACCTTCTGTAAAAATTACTACTGGTTCTAAAACTTTTAAATTAACTTCCAGTTCAACAAATGCTGCTCCATTACCAGGAAGTAAATCAATTTCATCAGGAGAAACAATTTATACTTCACAGGGAACATTTGTACAAAAACAAAAAACAATTACAACAACTACAACTACAACAACTATCAACACTTATGTTGATCCTCTTGCCCAAACATTTATTGTTGGTGGAAATGTTGAGAGTTTAAACGGAAATCTACCAAATGATGAGGCAAATGGAGCATATTTGAGCGAATTAGATCTTTTCTTTGCAAGTAAAGATTCTGGAAATTCACCCGTAACTGTAGAAATTAGAACTGTTGAACTTGGAACTCCTACCAGAAAAATAGTTGGGACGCCTGCTACACTAAAACCCAATCAAATTAATATCTCAACTGATGGAACTGTTGCAACGAGAGTAAAATTTGATTATCCAATTTATCTAGAACCAAATCAAGAATATGCTATTGTAATACAAGCAGGTCAAAGTGATCAATTTGAGCTTTGGATTGCTCAGATGGGAGAAAAAACCGTCAATACATCAACTTTACCCAATGCAGAAAGTGTTGTTTATACAAGACAGTTTGCAATGGGAAGTCTATTTAAATCCCAAAATGGGTCAATATGGACTGCAGATCAATATCAAGATCTTAAATTTAAACTTTATAAGTGCAATTTTACATCTACTTCCGGAAGTGCATTTTTCCAAAATCCATCATTAGATGAAAGTAATGGATATGTTAAAAAATTACGTTCAAATTCACTGACATCTTTACCAAGAAAAATTGCCGTAGGAATTATAACTACTTCAAATGCTGTCACAATTGGAGTTTTAAATACTGGTAGAAAAGTTACTGCAGAAACTCAAACTTATACTTATGGAAATATTTCTCAAACTGGGGGTCCATCTGCTTCAGTAGGTATTACTACCGGTGGATACAATTACACAACTACGAGTAATGTAGCAACTTATGCACTAAGTGGTAATGGTAAAAATTTAAGACTCGATATTACAGCAAATGCAAGTGGTACAATTACCAACGTTTCAATAAATGGAAATAATAATGGAAATGGATATACTAAAGGCGATACCGTGGGAATTGTTACGTCTAACGTTGTTCCAGTTGCTGGAAACGGTGCAATTATTACCATCACAAACGTTACCTCATTAGATACACTTTATCTAACCAATGTTCAAGGAGAATCATTTCCAACTGTAGGTCTTAACACACTTTCATATTATAATGATGCTGGAGCAAGAGTTTCATTGTCTGGAACAAGTATATTATCTTCAACTCCAATTGGTGGAGTTTACAATGGAAACTTTATGAAGGTCAATCATTTCAATCACGGAATGTATGATAATACGAATAAACTGATAATTAAAAACGCAAAATCTTCTATCCCCCCAACAACATTATCTAACAAATTACTTTCTACAGATACTATAATTAGTGTTGCATCTACTGTTAATTTTGCAACTTTTGAAGGAGTTGCTGTTAGTGGTTCAAATCCAGGATATGCAATTATTGAAAATGAAATTATTAAATATACATCTATAGGTCCTGGATCTCTAACTTCATTGACAAGAGGATTGGATTCAACAAAGGCATTGGATTATGATGTTAATAGTGAAGTTTATAAGTATGAATTTAATGGCATATCATTAAGAAGAATCAATAAAACTCACGATATTAGTGATACTGGCATCGATATTGATGATTATTATATTGAAATTGATAGAACAAACTTCGATTCAAATGTGGTAAATAGGAGTGCTGATGGTTCTTTACCAAATACATCCCAACTTTCGTTCAGTTCCGAATTTTCTGGAGGTGAAAATAATACTCTTGCTACACAAAACATACAATATGATTCAATTTTTCCACAAGTTACAGCTCTTGTTCCTGGGTCAACTACTTCATTAACAGGTCAAATTAGAACCATAAGTGGAACTAGTGCTAGTGGAACAGAGATGTCTTTTATCGACCAGGGATATGAAGATGTTCAGATTGTTGGTCAAAATAAATTAACCTCTACTAGAATTATCTGTTCAAATATTAATGAGCAGACTTATCTCACCGATTCCAATTTATTAAGAAATAAATCATTTACATTAAAACTAAATCTTTCTACATCTGATAAAAATCTATCTCCGATGATTTTCTGGAGACAATCTGCAATTCAATTGAATAGCAATAGATTAAATAGTCCAATTTCAGATTATGCAAGTGATAATAGAGTTAATAATTTGTTTGGAAATCCTCATGCAGCATTTTATATTTCAAATACTGTGATGTTATCACAACCTGCAACTTCAATTAAAGTTATTCTTTCTGCATATAGGCATTTTTCTTCTGATTTTAGAGTTCTTTATAGTTTAATTAGACCAGATTCCAGTGAGGTTAGGCAATCATTCGAATTATTCCCAGGATATAAGAATCTAACGATAGATAATAATGGAGATGGATACCCAGATGTCATAGATCCTACAAAAAATAATGGACTTCCAGATGTATTTGTCCCTGCAAGTTTAGATGATCAATTTATGGAATATGAATTTACCGCGCATAATCTTGGAGATTTTATTGGATATATAATTAAAATTGATGTATCAGGAACAAATCAGGCATATGCACCAAAGATAAAAGATTTAAGGAGTATCGCATTAGCATGATGATTCCAGTAAAAGGGCATCCAAATTTGTATCGTGATGAGCAAAGTGGTGCTATAATTAATTGCGACAATAATTCTTATATACAGTACAAAAATAGTTTACAAAATCGTGAATTGCAAAAAAATGAGATAGATACTATGAAAAAAGATATTGATGAAATTAAATCTTTACTAAAGGAGTTGATTAATGGATCCAAATGATATTTCATTAGAATCAATTGATAAATTATTTGAATATGAAAAACATGCTAGGATTATTGATCAATTGGATTTTGAGGAATTAAAAATTTTTTCAAAATTATATTGTAAACTATATTTAAAACAACAAGAAGTAATAAAATCATTAGGTGCTCTGTAGATATAAATAAAAAGTAGCAATAAAGAAATAAATGGCATCAGTATATGTCAACAATCTAGTTGTAAATGCTGGGTCTAGTTTTACCCAATCCTTTACATTAGAAGGAAGTGATACAAATTCAGCATTTAATTTGACTGGATATACTGTTGCTGCTCAGATGAGAAAATGGTCTGGTAGTTCAACTTCAATAGCATTTACTGCAGATGTGCAATCACCAGCAACTAGTGGAAAAATTAGATTGCAATTGACGGCTACACAAACAGCAAGTATAAAACCTGGAAGGTATGTTTATGATGTAGTAATTACTGATTCTTCTTTGGTTAAAAATAGAGTTATTGAAGGTATGGTTCTTGTAAGAGAAGGAGTTACTAGATAATGGCAGATATAAATGTTAGAACAGACTCTCAAAATGATTTAAAAGTTAGAGTTGGTCAACAAAATACTGTCAAAATTATTAGTAGTCTTGGAGGAGCATCTGAAACTACTTTAAATGTAGTAGGTGGAATTGCATCAGTTACATCTCTATATGTGAGTGGAAATTCATATTTTGTTGGTGTAACAACTTTTTTGGGTAATATTAATTTTAATGGAAATATTACAGGAACCATCGATGGAGGAACTTATTAATGGCAAAACCAACCACTAGACAAGAACTTATCGATTATTGTCTTCGTAAATTAGGCGCTCCAGTATTGGAAATTAACTTAGATGATGATCAAATTGATGATTTGGTTGATGATGCTTTACAATATTTTAATGAAAGACACTTTGATGGTGTTGAGAGAATGTATTTGAAGTACAAAATTACTCAAGCAGATATTGATAGGGGAAGGGGAAATGGAACAAATGGTGTAGGGATAGTAACTACAACTGGATCTGCAAATATTAGTGGTATTGGCACTACAACATTTAATTTTTACGAAACTTCCAATTTTATTCAAGTACCAGACTCAGTAATTGGTATTGAAAAAGTATTCAGGTTTGACACCAGTTCCATTTCGGGGGGAATGTTTAGTATTAAATATCAGTTATTTTTGAATGACTTATATTACTTCAATTCGGTTGAATTATTACAGTATGCTATGGTAAAAAGTTACTTAGAAGATATTGATTTTCTTTTGACAACCGATAAACAAATCAGATTTAACAAAAGACAAAATAGGATGTATTTGGATATTGATTGGGCATCACAAACTGTAGGAAACTTCTTGGTAATTGATTGCTATAGGGCATTAGATCCTTCCAGTTTTACTAAAGTTTATAATGATAGTTTCATGAAAAAATATCTCACTGCTCTTATGAAGAGGCAGTGGGGTCAAAATCTAATTAAATTCAGAGGAGTAAAACTTCCTGGTGGAATTGAATTGAATGGTAGAGAATTATATGAAGATGGAGAAAAAGAATTAGAAGATATAAAACAGAGAATGACTATGGAATACGAACTTCCACCTTACGATTTTATTGGATAATAATGGCACTTAATCCCTTTTTCTTACAAGGTTCAGCAAACGAACAGAGATTAGTTCAAGAACTAATTAATGAGCAGTTGAGAATGTATGGTGTAGAAGTATATTACATTCCAAGAAAATATGTGAGACGAGAAACTATTTTAAGAGAAGTTACATCTTCCAAATTTAATGATAATTATGCAATTGAGGCATATATCAATAACTATGAAGGATATACTGGGCAGGGTGATCTTTTAACAAAATTTGGAATGAGTTTAAAAGATGAAGTGAGTTTAATCATTTCTAAAGAGAGATTTGAGGATTTTATTTCTCCATTTTTGGAATCGAGCGATGATACGGAAATAACATTAACATCAAGACCAAGAGAGGGTGATTTAGTTTATTTCCCTTTAGGGCAAAGATTATTTGAAGTTAAATTTGTTGAGCATGAGCAACCATTTTATCAGTTAGGTAAATTATATGTTTATGAGTTGAGATGTGAATTGTTTGAATATGAAGATGAAATTGGTGGATGGGAAAATGATAGTACAACAGTTCAAGAAATTGACAATAGTTTGGAACAGTTTGGATATATGACAGAACTTCAATTATTCTCAACTTCTGTACAAGAAACTGCAACATCATTAAAAACAAGTGGTGGATATGTAAGAAGAATTATTCTCAATAACGATGGATATGGATATACTGAAACTCCTATAGTATCAATCTCAACAGCACCATCCGGTGGAACTAACGCTACTGCTGTAGCCATAACAACTAGTCTGGGTGGAAGTTATTCGATTAAAGAAATTCTTCTGACAAATGCTGGATCTGGGTATACTGCCACACCAACTGTGACTATCTCTGGTGGAAATGGTGTTGGCGCAGCTGCAACTTCCGAGATTGTTAGTAATGCTTATTCTGGCGTAAAATCAGTAAGTATAACTGGTATAGGAACTGGTTATGTAACAGCACCAACGATTACATTTAGCTCTCCAAATGATGCTCCTAACATTAGAGCACAGGGTAAAGTAGTTGTAAGTGCTGCAGGAACTATTAGTCGAGTTCTACTTTCTGATGCTGGAGCAGGATATTTCTCACAATTGACAATTGTAACAACTATTTCAGCACCTCCAGCAACTGGAATCGGAACATATCAGTTTAATGAAGTTGCTATTGGTGCTTCTTCAGGAACAAGAGGAAGAGTTAAATCTTGGGATTATGACACTAAGATTTTAAAAATTGGTGTAACCGATGGTGCATTTCAACCCGGAGAAGTTATTGTTGGGTCTGCATCTTCTGCAAGATATTCTTTACTTAGATATCAAAGACCAGATACATATGATAAATATGAACAAAATGATGAGATAGAGACCGAGGCAGATCTTATCGTCGATTTTTCAGAATCAAATCCATTTGGAAATTACTAATGCTAGGAACTTACTATTATCATCAAATTACAAGAAAGACTATTATTGCATTTGGTACTCTCTTCAATCAAATTTATATTAAGCACAAAGATGCTGATAATAATGATTATAGTGAATTAAGAGTTCCCTTTGCATATGGTCCGACACAAAAGTTTCTAGCACGTATTGAGCAGCAGGCAAATTTAAATAAACCAGTTGCGATGACACTTCCCAGAATGTCATTTGAAATGACTTCTATTCAATATGATGCAACAAGAAAAGCAAATGTTACTCAAACATTTAAAGCTTCTGATGGAACAAATCTAAAAAAAGTATATCTACCTGTTCCATATAATATTGGATTTCAACTCAATATTATGACAAAATTGAACGATGATGCTTTACAGATTGTAGAGCAAATTTTACCATTCTTTCAACCATCATTTAATTTGACTGTGGATTTAATTGATTCTATAGGTGAAAAGAGAGATATTCCTGTTGTGTTGAATAATGTTTCATTTACGGATGATTATGAAGGAGATTTTTCCACAAGAAGAGTTTTAATCTACACATTAGACTTTACTGCTAAAACTTATCTCTTTGGTCCAATTGCAGATAGTACTGAAGGTCTCATTCGTAAGGTTCAAGTTGATATGTATTCTGGTACTAACACTTCTACTGCGAAGAGAGAAATGAGATACACGGTTGAACCAGATCCAACTAATGCTGGACCAGATGATGATTTTGGATTTACTGAGAACTGGGATTTCTTTAATGATTCCAAGACTTGGAGTCCTACACAGCAAACGGATATTTAATAAATTATGAAGAATAATTATGAGGGTTTGGATAGTGCTTTGAATATTGAAAGCAGTATTGTAGAGGTAGAGAATCCAACAGAAAAACTGGATATTCTTCCAGTAAAACCTGATGACATCAAAAAAGATTATGAATATACTCGTGCTAATCTTTATTCTTTGATTGAAAAGGGTCAAGAAGCAATTAATGGAATTATGGAACTTGCTGGGGAAGGTGGATCTCCAAGAGCATATGAAGTTGCTGGACAATTGATTAAAAGTGTTGCTGATACAACAGATAAGTTAATTGACCTTCAAAAGAAACTTAAAGATGTTGGGGAAGATACTGTTAAAACAACCAATAACGTTACGAATAATGCAGTATTTGTTGGATCAACATCAGAACTTTCAAAAATACTTAAACAAGGTTTTCTAAATAATAAAGATTAGTCTTCACAAGTAATGAACGAGCAACTGAAATCATATAAAACTGTAGAGCAGATTGCAAAGAAACACCGTATGGATGTTTCAGATATTCAGAAGCAACTTGATATGGGTGCTCCTATTGAACACGAGCATACGAATAATCAAAAACTTGCTGTTGAGATTGCATTACAGCATTTGGATGAGATTCCAGACTATTATACTCGTTTAAAGAAAATGGAAGCATCTGCAAAGAAGGAGCATAAAAAATTCAAAGATGTGAGAATTAATGAGGAAGGTCTTCGTGACTGGTTTGGAAAATCTAGATCTAAAGAAGGCAAACCTGGTTGGGTAAATGCTGTTACAGGTGGAACTTGTGCTAGTGATGAACCTGGAGAAGGAACTCCAAAATGTGTATCTTCAGCAAAAAGAGAAAGTATGACCAAATTGCAGAGATTATCCGCAACAAGAAGAAAAAAAGAATCGGATCCTAGACAACAAGAAAAATCTGGCGCTGCAAAACCAACCTATGTTTCAACAGATTCGAAGGAAAAAATGAAAGAAGAAATGAATCTCCAAGAAGTAAAAGATAAACCGGGAAAAGGTAGTGGTAAAAAGGATGCTTGTTATACTAAAGTAAAATCTCGTTACGATGTTTGGCCAAGTGCATATGCTTCTGGGGCACTTACAAAATGTCGTAAGGTTGGTGCGGCAAATTGGGGAACTAAATCTGAAAGTACTGATTCACTTGATTATGATTGGGATACTCCAGTTCGTGAAAGAGCAGATAGATATTGCCCAAAATGCGAAAAACTTGAGAAGAGAGGTGAGTGTAAATACGGTCCAAGATATTGGGATATGTTTTCTTTACCAGCAGAGTTAATTAGTTCAAAAAAAGATTATAATATAGTAATGCCACATCCAGCAAACGAAGAGAAGGACCATGAGCATTCGATGGCACGTTCTGAAATCTCCACAATTATTGGTGCTGCAAAAAGACTAAAGAAAAAAATTGGTAAGGGTGAAGGTAATATTGAAGCATGGGTTCAATCAAAGATTACGAAGGCAGCAGATTATATTGATGCTGCAGCAGATTATGTTGATAGTGGTGAGATGAAAAAGGAATCAGTAACTATTCAAGATGCTAATGGTAATGATTATGTAGAATTTATCGATTTAATCAAACCAGAAAAAATAAAAACATTTAATCAATTTGTAACTGAAGCAAAGAAATCGGAGATGAAGTGCAACTCCCCAAAGGCTGAACCCGTGGGTGATTCACTCACAGGAAAGTCACACGTAGTTAAAGTGTGTGAGGGTGGGAAAGAAAAACTCA
>Ga0209500_10001297_pt1 | contig 18977 bp, 22 predicted proteins | sample S_140212_EF_Meta_FD_187323 | JGI IMG/M metagenome (GOLD analysis project Ga0209500, IMG submission 187323) | Freshwater microbial communities from Lake Simoncouche, Canada to study carbon cycling - S_140212_EF_MetaG (SPAdes) (version 2) | ecosystem: Environmental > Aquatic > Freshwater > Lake ... | reverse complement strand
TATAACTTGTCTCAATCTGCGTATCAGCAATCTTGACCCAGTCAGCCATAGTTGTAGGGATGCCGCCGCCGCCGCCGCCATAAAAAGAAACGCTCATAGTTTTAGTCAGTATCTATATAATAACCTCCTGTGCCATCCCAGTAAACTGGTTCATTAGGGTGGTCGGGGTCGTTCAATGGAAATCTATAAATAAAAGTTCCGTATGGATAAAATGCACCTTGCGTATCATCTAAATAAAATCCTCCAAGTCCATCAGACAAATAGGAATGTGTTGTACCATCCTCAAAGTATATATCTCCTTCTGTAATATAAACAAATCTTGGAAATGGGCTATAACTACCATACTCATTTGAGAATAAATTGGCATCTGCACTCCAACTAACACCATAGTCGGCAATTTGTGTGTAATAACCTCCCGCCCCATCGTAAAAAACATCAAATGAATCGAACTTAACTTTTAAAGTTTGTCCTCCTAATTCTGGAGGATTAATATAATTAGCACTATTTGTGTCATCAATTCGGTTAGCAATAATAAGGTCGCCATACACCTTGCCTGTTGTGTAAAAAGTAGTTGTTACCTGTGTGTAATCGTCATAATATGTAATAAACGGTGCAGGGGCTACGCTTGGAAACGACACGATGTTCCCGAACCCATTACGGCTAGAGCCAGACGAGATGCCTGTGCTTATCCGATGTAGGTCAACCGCCATTAAGCAGTAGCGTAGGCGATATGAACAGGGGTAGAGGCGGTATCAGAAACACAACGCACGATGCCGTTGTAGTTGTCAAGGGAGATGCTTTCGCCAGCCTTGACCTTCAGACCATCTGTGCCAGAAGCGGCAAAAATAACAGTCACAACAGCCGTAGCGTGTTGGTTCTGGATGATGACGCTACAACGCCTTTCGGGAGTAGGGGCAACCACAAGGGCGGTGCTGGCAGATGTGCCAACAGTCACGGTAGCGTGGGTAAAACCACGGAGGAAGGGAGAGTTAAATGAGATGTTAGCCATTGTATTAGTAAGTATTAATCATATTGATTTTGCCGTACTGACCTTGCTGATTCAAGAACTTATCGTATTCTTGTTCAAGCACAAGTTGAGCCTTGGCTTCAATTGTAGCCGCATCCTGCGTCTGGAGTTCAGAGACAAGCCAGTTAGCCGCAGAACCCCAAGCCATAAACGAAGAGAAGATATAAGGAATCTCCACCTTTGTCCAATATGTAGGATGGGTGTTAGGGTTTTGACCAGCAGTCGTGGATGCCACGGTGCAGGTATAGAAATTGCCAGCGTGGGGCTTGCCAAGAACTGGAACATAAGAGCCTGTACCAGAGCCAGAGTCAAAGTAGACTTGGACTCCTTGGTAGTAGACAACAGTAGGGCTGTAGAGGTCTCCGTTGAGTTCTATGCAGTCCTTGCGGTAAAGATACCAGCCATCAACAATACCATTTCCAATTACGACTTTACGGGCAGTACCGCTGTCGTAAATCTGGTAAGCAATTTGAACGGCTTTTGTGGTTTCTTGAGGGTTCTTAGAAAAAACTCCAAGAATTTCATCTGACTCAGAAACTGGAGCAAACGAGACTACGCCATTTGCGTCTGTAGTAGTAGTAAACTGAGCAAGACGACAAACATCAGGCCATTGATTAGACTCCCAAGCCTCACGAATCCTAGCATTAGCAAAATCACGGAACTGAGCAAATGTCTCGTTTGTGATGTTATGACGGTCATTTCCAGAGTACTGGAGAGAGTCAAAGAGGATTTGAGAGTAGTTCTGTGTTCTCATTAGGTGAGATATCCGTCTGCTGTGAAAATTGCACCGTTTACGCAAGTACGCTTAGCATAATTGGAAACGGCGGTTTCTGGGTTGTCCCGTAGGAATTCGTTTAGGAATGAATTGTCTTCCCAGCACTCGTACCCAAGACGCTGGCCCCAGTAGTGCCACGCTTGAATAGGAATTTGTGCTTTCAACCGTCCAACGCCTTCGATGTTTGATGCTTCGTTAGCGTGACGAAAAACAGCGGATTGCTTCGCTGTGCTTTTGGCTTTGACTTCCTCCATCCTCCAGCCATTGATGAGTTCCCTCTCCACCCTATTTCTAAGGTGGGAGGGGATTGCATCAGCCAGACTTTGGATTATGTCTGACACCGTTAATTAGGCCGTGAAGTCAAAGACACCGAAGGCCAGCGGGTTGTAGATACAGAGACCTGCAACCGCTTCAATCATTCGGGCTTCGCCGCCACCGTTGTTGGTGAGGGCCGTAACACCAGCGACATTACCACCATAACGCACTTCAACTTGGTCGAAGGGAATGATGTAACCCGTGAAGGTCGAGCCAACGCCAGAGGTGGCATTGAGGTAGTGGGACGGGTGCAGTCTCAACTTACCGAAGTCGCCCTCGAAAACATCAACCGAAGACACATAAGACGAGCCGTCTGCATCACGATTAAGGGTACGAATAGCGGTCTGGGTGTTTGTGCTACCAGAGGAAGCAGTCGTGAAGACGAGGTTTGTGAAGGCTCTCTTCAGGGCTGTGCCGACCAGAGCGTCATAGTCTTTGTATTGACCAGTCTGGGAGTAAATGCCTGTCAGGAGATTCTGGACGACAGTTTCCGTAAGGGAGGCTGTGCCGACAGTCGAGCGGTTAGCAGTAGGTGTGCAGAACTGGTCGATGACAGGAAGAACGGAGTCCTTCGTAGCAATCGGCTGTAGCCACTTGTGCAGACCACGGGTGAGGTAGGGGTTTGTGCCGTTATCAACCTGAGCACCGTTGTTGGAGCAGAAGGTGACTTCCATATCACGCTTAAGGGCTTGGATGCCCTTGGCGACATTGTTAGCCAGTTCGTCTCTAACGCCAGCGACTGTCGAGATGTCCTGCGTAAGCGGGGACACACGGACGGCTCTGCGGAAGATTTGGATGTAGTTGCTGAGTTCAGAGCGATAGGTTGTACCACCATCCTTGACATAGTTGTCATAGGAGGAGACATCCGTACCGTCAACTGTGCCAGTCATCTTCGGTGTAGGAAGAGAATCGGCTTGCCATCTGAAAAGCGTATTTCCAGGTTTGCTACCCTTCTTTGCCATCGATGTGAAAGGAGTATCCTTAGCATCAACGAGAGAGATGAGGTCAGCGAGTTCTTCTCTCTTACCAGACGAGAAGGAGGGTTCTGTGAGATTTGCCATATGTGTATATAGGTTGGGGGTTACAAGAATTTGTTAGCGATGATTGTGCTCAAATCGTCACGGGAATTAGAAGCCGCAAAGCGTTGCTTGGCAACCTGACCATCGACCTGATTTTTCTTCAGAGAGGTAGGGCTTGCAGACGACCTTGGTTGTGCCAGTACTTTTTGCGGAGAGTTACCTCTCTTTTGGTTCTCATAGACTTTAATGCCTGTAATGAGGTGACCAAGAACTAGTTTGTGGTCAGGAGCACGAAGAATTTCTGGAAATGCTTTAATGAAAGACTCAGCCATTTGGCGTTCCTTGCTGGAACGGTCTTTCCACCACACATAATCCTTTTGGGCAACGGCTTCAAACTGGTTGTACGCTTGAAGGAACTGTGCTCTTTTGGGGAGGTGTTCTTCAAGTGCATCCATCGACTTGATTTTAATCTTGCGGATGTCTTCAGCCGTATACTCTACTTCTTCGCCGTCTGACTTTGTCACAACAGCACCATCGGGGTTCATTTCGCACCAACGCCTAATTTGTTTGGCTTGGTCAGCCTCACGGTTGATTTCGTCCATACTGCGGATGTGGCTGAACGGATTATTTGCATCAGGGACTTGGGCTGGCTTGTTAGCCTCTTGCTCCAATCGTTCCACTTCTTGCTTTAGTCGTTCAACTTCTGCTTCGGCTTCTCTACGCTTGGTAGAGAGTTTATCAATGCGTTTCTTAACGCCCTTTGGTAGACCTCTTTCGATTTCATCATCTTCAGACTTGGTTTCTTCGGTTTCCTCGGAGTCTTCTGAATCAAAACCGTCATCGGTTGTTTCATTTTCCTGTGAAAGAACAGCACTATCTTGTTCATAAGCGGTGCTTTCACCTTCCGCTCGTTCCTGACCTTCTTGGGCATCAGGCGACCCGTTCAGTTCCTCACCGCCTAGGAACTTATTGCTGATAATATCAGCGATTTCGTTTGTGCCGAAAACTGCGGAATCGCTTTCGGTGTTTGTCGTGGGGTTATTTTCAGCCGTCCCAAGGTCGGCATTATTCTTTGTATTCATTAGATAAGGTCTAAAGTCCTATATACAGAGTTTTGTGATGGTCTCAGAACCATTAGAAGCGTTTAAGACGCTAAAGGAGTTGTATGCAAGTGTGATTGCCTGTATCAGCCAATTTCACCTGAATCATACTGTTCAGGAGGCTTTCCAATGTCAGCCAGCACTTCGTTGCGTGTGTTGATAATGATATCCTTAAAACTGATTAAGGATGCAGTTCTGCCTGAGTGCCAAGCCCTATCTTCACCCTTATTGTCCTTTGACAAGGCATCAGCGGCTTCTGCCTCAATGCTTGCATCAAGGAGCATCAGGATGGCTTTCCAAGTCGGGTTGTCCTTTTCAAAGGTAAAGCCACTAATAATTTCTTGCGGGAGGCTCACATCATACCCCCTTGCTGTTCAGGAGACGGCTGTTCCTGCTGTTGTTGCTGTTGCATCTCATCAGCCTGTTGAATCTGCTGTTGCATCTGATTTCCAGCCTGTTCAGCGATAGGGGTAACGCCTGTTCTACCAATCTGCTTGTTTTGCTGTTGGCTGACAGACATCTGGAGATTCTTGATGAAGTTGTCCATAAGAGCACGGAAGTGCTGGTCGCTTTGCATCATCTGTTGAGCCTTGGGATTCTTGCTGATAATATCCTGAAGGTACTGAAGTTTAGACGGGGCAGACGGGTCGTTTTCGACATAGTTAGCCTCGTTACCAAGCATCATAAGACCGATGTCGCTTTGGACATCCTTATAAAGCAACTGAGAAGCAGAGCCTGTGTTGATAATAAGTTCCTTGGCCTTATCAGGGTCAATTGCTTCAACAGCCGCCTTAACAAGTTTGTTCTTGTCAATAACACCAGCGGAGTCGAGCGGAAGAACGAACTGAGTAATAGCCTTGAGTTTCTCAATGACGAACTGGGTGTCCATTTCACGCACATCGTACTTAATCTGGAAATCGTAATTATTGCTGATGGAACTCATATTCTGAGGAATAGAGCGACCAGTAATCTGCTCAATCTCAGCAGAATCCATATACTGGAGCATCATAGAGAATGTCATAGCAAAAGCCTCGCTCCAGACATCCAGCCAGTTATTCACGATGTATTGCTGTGTCGTCTGCGTCTTCTGAGGCATAATGTTCGGATGATACAATCCGAAATACGCACAATGCTCTAGTTCAACTCTGTCCATAAGAGCAAACGCTGTAGTCGGCTCTCCAGTCGGAGTAGGCATAAATCTGTAGTCATCGACTGATGTTACAGGAAGGTGAATTCCGGGGGAAATCTTATTGATACCGCTGAGTCTCTTCTTAACTAGAACAGGAGGAAGAGTCGTAAATGCAGTACGGTCACGCACGGAGTCACGCTGAGCCTTCACTTCTTCTTGGTCTGTCTGAGCAATCTCAGGGATGCCACGGGTTTCGTAAATAGGTCTGCGAATTCTTTCTCTGCGGTACACAACAAACGGATACCTGTTGTTGGCACTACCAAGTAGTTCGTGCGATGCGTAGAGTTCGCTACCAGATTGCGGACAAAAGATTGTCTGGTAGATGCCAGCAATTCCGTCCTTATCGATTAGTCTGCTGTAAGCATAGACCAGTTCAATCAAGTGGTCATTTCTGCTTACCTGATAATTAAGGAGAGCGGCGGCAGGAAGAAGATTTGGGTCATTAAAATTAGACTGCTTTCCAGCAGTATTAACGGCTTGCTCAACAAACTTATCACTCCAGTCGTACTGCTGAGCCATAGTGCGGAGTTCAACTTCTGTAACATAAGTTCTTCTAAAGATAACTCTGGCTCGCTGGACATCAATGGTCTCAGGAGGGAAAGAAATTTCATCATATGGCTTAAGTGCCACAATGCTGGGTTGATTCTTAGAGATAAACGCCTCAGGAATCTTAGCCACGCCAGTCTCTCTCAAATCCTTGATTGCTTTCTTGATTCCATTTTCGTCAATAGTAGGAAGGTACATCTGAATCAAAGACACGGCAAAGCCTTCCTTTTCAGGGTCAGCAATTGCTTCAGGAAGGTCTTTGAGCGGAGATTCAGGGTCTTTTTGCAGTCCGATTTGAATTGTCTGCACAAGTTCATCCATCGTGATTTTCTGGAAGCGAATCGACTGTTCCTGCTCCCAGAGGATGTGAAGACCAGCCCATCCGTATTGTAGACCGCTCTGGGCAAGCAGTTCTGCTTCTTTGCGAAGTTCTGTACGCAGTCTGGACTCAACCAGCCAAGACATAAGCACATTTGCTGTGGCGGCTGTCTCGGAATCGCTGAATTCAGTACCCTTGACCTTAATCTGACAACGGTCAAAGGTAGTCATCAGGATTGCAACTATCTCATTAATGGTTCTGTCAACCAATCGGCAACGCACATCAGAAGCACCTTCAAACGGGAAAGCCCCGTCACCGTTCATACGGTTTTCGCTGTGCTTCTTGCCGTCATCCGTCTGGCCTTCCCATCTAGAAAGACGAATATCGTCATTTTCCGCTATATTAGCCGTGTTGCCGCCGTTTTGAGTAGAACGCTGGTATTCCGAATAAAAATAGGGAATATCAGGGTTATCTGATGCAAATACGAATTTATCTTCGCTCGTTTTGTATTTTTTCATTTATAAAGTTAATTAAGTCGTCTCGAAAGTATCTTTTGTGTTTGCCCTTTGTGGCATAAGTTCTTATAGTACCACATCTGGCAAGTCGTTCAAGAATGGTTCTTGAAAGACCTGAACACAGCATTGCCTTCTTTCTTGAAAGCAAGCAAGGAAAATAAATTTCCATTAGTAAGCCCCCCCACCCGTGCCACGCATTGTTTCGTTTGAGATGTAAACTGGATTCATAGTCATCAGGTAGCGTAGACAGTCGATTGGGTCTTTCGTAGCCCCCTTCTCTCCGTCCTGCCCAGTCCATTCCTTGATGCAGTATATTAGATTTTGACATTTGTCTGAGATATATAATTTTGGTTTATTCAAGGGGCTGATGTCTTGTGACATATCATAAGCAAATCCATCATTGATTAATGTAACACCTTGTTCAATTCTGATTCCAGCGGCTGGAGTAAAATTCATAGGGATTTCACCATCATCAAGCATATCGATAAGCGTTACCCCTCCGTCCTCCGTAACAGCCTTAGTCCCGCCAGCACGGGGGTCAATATAGCGTTCAGAAATTTCTTCTCCGTTCTCAAGGTCAAGAATGAGTTGCTTGTAGTCGGCTAGGGAGCGTCCTGCTCCGTTTCTTTGGGCAGTGCCAGCCTTTCCGTCAGCCTCTCCAGCAGGTAACGCCCATTCTCCCTCAGACTCGTCTGGGAACTCACGGTAGACGATGATATCTCCGTCTTGTGTTACCTTTGCCCATATAATGAACCAGTTGCGAGCACCCGCAGGGTCTACTACCATATAGTTAGTACCCCCCTCTGGAATGTTCTCGGACTTCATTATGTTGACAGAAGGGGTGAATCGAGGGAATTGGCTACCGCTGATGTTGTCAGCCCAGCCATATGCACGAATCTTAATTTCGTATGCTTTCTTGCCCAAAAGGGTCTTTTTTAACTGCTCAAAAGGATTATACGGGTTAAGTTCGCTGTGAAACCACATAACACCAGCAGGACGGACATAAGACTGTGCTTTATATGGCATAGTCCCACGGGGGCATCCGTTCACATTGATGTTATCTGGCAAAAGAGGACTTTTGCGGTGCTCTAGAATCTTAGAGCCGCTTACATACTCTTTTACAACGCTACTGTAACCCGTGATTGGAGTGAAAGTGACGATTAACTTGCCGCTTCGGGTAACGACACGATATCTCAGCGTCTCAATCCAATCTAAAGGCACTAATTCATCACACCAAATCAAATCTACCTCACCACCTTCAATGACATCACGCTTCTGAGCGTAATTCATAAAGAAGCATTGGCTTTTATTAGGCAGGATGAATGTGTTGTCCGAAAAACCGTTCTTTTGCGTGTACTGGACATTCTGAATCTTGTTTTTCTTCAGTTCCTTGTACTCTGATGGCAGGTACTTGTGGATGACATTCTGTTGCATCTGGATAGACGACTGATTTGTCGTGTGCAGACACCAAACTCTTGCATCTTTTGTGTTGATAAGCGTTTGAACTACCCGTTTCGCCGCCCATTCGGTCTTAGACGCTCTGTTACCGCCAAGAATAAGCACTTCGTTATTCGTCTTGAGCATTTCGTCAGCCTCAAGCCAATGGGGAAGGTCAAATCCGTGACGGTACGGGTCTAATTTTTCAGCAAGAATCTTATCCTCACGGATTGAAAGAATTTCTGCTGTCTTCTCCTCACCAACCTTATCAACCAACTTACGGATATCTTCCGTAGTCGGCATAATAAGTACTGGGTGAGGAGTCAGGTTCATCTAGACGGAGGAGGAGTGTCAACCGAAATGCCGCCACCCTGTTCTTTCCTGAACTGCTCAAGCGTCATCTTAACTCCATAAGGAGTCTTTTCAGGAGGTTGAACCGCAGGGGCAGGGGCAGGGGCAGGGGCAGGGGCAGGTTGTTGCGGCCTGTTTTTTCTAGCATCAACAGCAATTTGCCAATCAACATCAGAGATAGGAAGAACTCTTTCTTGTCTTTGTTGCAATGTTTCGTCAGGGCGAAGAACCTTATGCACATTAGCAAAGTCTTTGAAATCCTTGACACCTTTTTGCTTTGCTCTATCGACCATATATGCAAAAGAAACGGCAGGGCCAATTTTAGGGTCGTTCATAAGGTCTGGATTATCAGCAACCTTATGCCCTGTGATTCTTTGCATATTCTCATAGTTCCACCTTCCAGAAAGTTGAACTAAAGAACGACCTCGAAATTTATACCCATCACCGTCTTGTGTGTTTCCAATGTTTTTTCCAGCAGTAGTATTTTTCCCGTATTTATTTTCAAAATAAACTTTAGGGTCTCCATTGTACATTTCAGGACGAGGCTTGCCGCCAGTTTCAGCAAGAAAACCTCTAAGCCAGTTTTTTTGTTCAACAGGGTCTTTAATTCCAGCGGCCTCTAGTCCTTCTAGAATCTCAGGAGTAACCCAGTTGTAATCATAAACAGGGTCGCTTTTCTTTGTCGCTTTCTTTGCCATATTATTCTCCGCTGTCGGGTTTGTATTGGAAGATGTCAAAATCGACACCGCCGCCTTCCATCCTCCTAGGAACATAATAATTAGTATCAGGCTTAAGTTTACCTTCAGAAAGGTTTTTATGCCAAGCCTCCAATGTAAAGATGTTTCCTTTTTGTTCATCGGTCATATAGGTGCTCTTTTGAGAGTTACTCCAGATAGTATCGAACTCCTCTGGCTTGAACTTATAATCTTTGATGTTCTTGAACTGTTGCTCCCAGTCACTCATTGTGCCAGCACCAGTAACTGGGTCTTCTTGGTTTTCATCCATCATCATAGCAGACGGGTCTGTAGTGTAAGGATGTTCAATGCTTGAAGACGGGGGCGTGTACGCCTCAGGAGTTCCAGCGTTCATAGGAACGAGATAGTGCCGACCTTTTTGGGTTACCTGAAGTTCCTTGGTCTGAGGATTATATCCGCTGAGAAGATAGCCGTTGGCCTCTTGACCAAGTTTCATCCATTTCTCTCCCTGCGGAGTGTGAATAGAAAACCTATCGTTACCCTGAACTCCAGCAAAGTTCAAATCAACAGGTACATAAGGTTTCTTTGTGCCGCTGTATGGCTTTAGCCCTTCGCTAGAAATAGGCTTTTTAGGGTCTGGTGTCATATTAAAAAATTGTAAAAGAAATAGCCATATCAGTTCTTGGAACGGGATGTCATCTTCGTTATCGATGTCATCTGGCGATTCCACGGTTTTAGTATTTGCCGATAAATCGAGGATGACGAATAACAACCCATCTAGCCCCGTCCCATCTGACCTTCACGGGCATACCGATGCCAAATTTGGCTGATTCACGGCAAATCACATTTTCCTGCTTGCCATCAATCATCACTCCGATTACACGGGGATTCTTGTACTTGCAGTAAACTGTTCCCTGTTTCTCCGAAGGGGAAACAGTCGGCTCGGCTTCCTTGAAGCCAATATTTTCCTTCAGGGCTTTGACTCCTTCGTCCGTCCAAGAAATCTCCCAGAGGTGGCGAGGTCGCTTGGATTCTATCTTATTCCAATGCGTACCTTCTGCATAAGATGAGCGGAATTGGCGTAGGATGTCTTTTGAAAGACCTAAGGCGATAGAGAGTTCTTTCTCGTTCATACGCCGACAAATGGTCGATGAATAGACAGGTGTCAAGTGCCATCTCTGAAGTAGGGGCGGGGGGAGTCGAACCCACCGACTTAAGCCTTATAAAGACTCCACTCTAACCGCTGAGTTACGCCCCCCAAAGAACCCTGACAGGGATTTGAACCCCGACAAGGAGAACCAAAAACTCCTGTGCTACCATTACACCATCAGGGTAAATCGACCCTCAAGGAATCGAACCTTGATAACCCGCTTAGAAGGCGGGTGTTCTATCCGTTGAACTAAGAGTCGGAAAGGTGTCAGGGAGGGGAATCCAACCCCCCGTACTTATTCAGAACTTCCTATGAACCGTTGTCTATGACCATTGTACCATAAGTTCTGCGAATAATGTACCCGAAACAAATTTCGGCCTGACGAAAGAGAGCCTTGTGTTGGGATTGAACCAACGACCTTCTGTTTACAAAACAGACGCACTACCGCTGTGCTAACAAGGCACATTCAAAGAACTCAAGTGGTATCTACAAGCCTTTACTCTTAGTCAAACCAATTCTTTACGATTCATTAAATCCCTTCCCCCAGAATTGGGGGACTGAGGGGGTGAACAACAGGGGGTATTAGGGGGGTTAAAAAATTTTGAGTCAAGCACTAAATTGAACTATCTGCTATTGGCAGAAAAAAAGGTTCTGAGTGAACCTGATAAAAAAACCAACATCGTGAACCTAAAAGACCCCCCCCTCCCCCTAATCCTGACTTGTTTGGTCAGGTTAGCAGGGTTCAGGCGGGAATGAATCATTGGTTGGTGGGTAAGGTTAGCAAGGTTCAGCCAGAATTGAACCATTCTTATGGGGTGTATCGGTCAGGAGGCACTAACAGGTCAGCCCATTGTTCCCCGTGGAACATTCCTGAGGGGTGAACAGGTGTTCACATAGGGATTCAGGGGTCTGGCTGGCCCTGTGAGGCCCGTTGACAGCACGGTTGGTATGTAGATATGGCTGAACCTCAGGTCGGGCAACCTGAGGCCAGCGAGGTGGGACTGTGAGGGGTCTGGCTCTACTCGTAGACTGGGGTTCGGAGGGTCTGGTACTCGGCGGGGAAGGTCTCCAGTCGGATGGCATCGAAGTTCAGTTCCATCCGAGCGGCTTCGCCGTTGGCGACAGCCAGCACCGTGTCGTAGTCCCGTGAGCCGTAGTCGCAGAAGTGGCTGAGCGGGAAGGTGGCGACCAGAATGTGGCGGTCGAACCAGCAGCCGCCTTCGGCGGGACTGTAGCACTCTCTGGAAATCTTGTAGAACGAGATGTAGCGGACACCAGCGAGACGGTCAGAGCCGATAGGGTAGAGGCCAGCGTATCGCTCAGCGAAGTGAGCGAGGCTGAGGTCGTAGCCATCACGCTGGTTCTTCTGTCGCTCGCTGTGCTCGCTCACGGTGACGAGGCAACGCTTCAGGATGACCTCGACAGCGAGGTGACGCTGGTGGTCGTCTTCTGCTTTCGTGGCCTCACGCACTTCCTTCCAGATGCTGTCGTGGTCGAACAGCGGCGAGTAGTTGCGAGTGAGTTCATTGATTGCGAGGAGGGCCGAGGCCCAGTCTTTGCAGTTGTTCATTGGATTGTGTAGTTGGGAGATTGATACGGTGAGAGGGACGGCTCAGGCCGTCACCTCCGTTTCTACTGCGGCGACTTCGCCGTTGAATCGCTTCCAGCGTTTGAACGCTTCGCTTGCGGCCTTCTGGATGAGCGTCTTGTCGTTCGAGAGAGCGGTCAGCCAGTTAGCGAGGTAGGCACTAGAGTTCTCGAAGACGATGGTAGCGAGCAACCCAGTTTCGTTCAGGCAGATGCTGGCGAAGAGTTCAGCGACCAGTTCTTCCTTTGCGTACTCCTTGCTGAAGCAATCGGTGTTGTGCTTCTCGCCTTCCATCAGGCTGTGACCGATTTCGTGGAAGAGCGTGGCATAGTACTGCTCGATGCTCTTGAACGATTCAGGGCGAGGCATCCCGATAGTTTTCTTGCGAGGGTCGAAGTGAGCGGAGTTCCCGCCGAAGGTGACTGGAGTCTTGTTCAGGGCGGCGAGTTTCTCAGCGGCCTCGACTGGGGTGAAGGTGATGACCTTATTCGCTCGCTTGAAGTCAGGGAGGTTCGCCTTGTTCACGGGGAACACCGTGTAGTAGCGAGCGAGCAGGAAGCGGTCAGCCTTACCGTTGACCATCGGCTTCTTCTTGTCTTCGATTGCGGCGAAGTAGGTGATGGGCAGACCCTTCGTTCCCGCTTCCAGTTGGCCGCCGAGAGCCTTAATTTGGTTGAAGGTCAGGTAGTAGTCGTCAGAACCCCAGAAGGCCAGCGTGAAGGCGTTCACGCCGCTGTAGGGCTTGCGGCTCACGCCGTTCTGCGGCGAGACCGAGACCCAAGGCTTCTGCCAAGGGGCGACTCCGTTCTGGAGGCTGGTGATGAAGCGGTCAGCGATTACATCGGCGACCGTGATTTTGGTGGGTTGGCTCATTTGGTTTGGTTTGGTAGGTTGTCCTCAGGGGACACTCACACCCTAGTAGTCTGCTTGATAGGAGTACAGGAGATTATTGTTACGATTGTGTGACGGCCCAGCCAGCCTTCACCTTTAGGTTAGACGCACGCACGCACGCATAGCAGAGACCGTGCCAAGTCTGGTTGACACACGCATTTTTACATTTACACATTCTTTACACTTTTTACATATCTAGAACAGCGATTCCGACCAATGTTTACGGGGGTATTCTCATTTTTACACATTTTTACATATCTTTGGGGGGTAGGAGGCTCTTGCAGGGGGGTGTCAATGGCCTTGCTAGGGTGAGGGGGGTCGAGGCCGCCAGAGGCCAGCCAGACCCCTTAGGCGTGAAGTGCCTAGATTTGAGCATCTGGACGCTCTGGTCTTATCCTGATATCATTACCTATGATTCAATCATTACCTCCGCACCTATGATTCAGCCCGAATACCCCTTGACAGACCTATGATTAGAGCCGCTACTGGGGTGCATTAGATTCTCTTATACCGACTTCAGACCGCTTGACACAGGTGCGTGTGTAAGTCGTTGATATTCAACACTTTACAACTTCTCACAGAATGGGGTGTCAGAGGCGTTTACAGGGGTAGGTCTAGGGGGTAGCATCGGCTGGAGAAGCCACCCTCCTAGGGCAATCTTGACAGTATCAAGGCACTTGGCACGGTCTCTGCTACAGGGGCGGGAAGGCTGACCTTATAGGGGTCATTAGTTCTGCTACTGCGTGTAAGATACCTTGATATGCCCTTGCACCTGACCGCTGACTCCATACATTAGGGTATGTCAGGTAACGCTGACACGCTCTTTGAAACCCTTCCCGAATCCGAATGTTCCCCGTGGAACAATCGGGGACGGGCAACCCAACCAACCAAACCAAACCAAGATATGAGCCTCGACTGGCTTGCTGAGAAACTGCCCAAGAGCATCAGGAACTACACCTTCCTGAGCGACAAGGGTGAACCCACAACCGTGATGCATCCGAAGATGGAAGCACTCATCTGGCTGACGCTGACCCTGCGTATGAACTACACGGGCGGCATCAACAAGAAGCGTGAAGTCCTGAAGCGTGTGCAGTACCTCCGCAGTAAGGGGAAACTTCCCGCCCTATGGGTCGGGCAGAAGACCCTGAAGGAAGACCCTGCCACTTGGCAGGGAGCGGACAAGGACGGCAAGTACATCCTGACCGACTCAGATATCCTCGACTACTGGGGACTCTGGACTAACAGCGTGTACTCGACTGATAACGCCTTCCCGCAATGGAAGGCTCAGATTGACAAGCGGGACTAACGCAGAGGGGGAAGTAACTAACCCCTCTTTTCTTGGTCAATCAGGTTGACAACTGGGTAGAAACGGTTTCACTCTCTTTTAGTTCTTTCACAGTCCAATTTCCGTGAACCCTCAATATCGAGGGAGCGGGATACCAAACCAAAACCAAAAACTACCGTGCGTAACTGGCTAGTAAACTGGCTGGGCATCAACGCCCTTGCCCTCACCCTGACGACTGTCCGCAAGGACTTCGTGACCCTCGAAGAGAAGGTCGGAACGCTCTCCATCGAGAGCGAGCCTGACCTCTCCGATGTCGAGAGCCGTCTGGATGACCTCGAAGAGAAGGTCGGAGACATTGACCCTGACGACTTCGTCAGGAGCAATGACCTCGATGACCAAATCGATTCGTGGATGTCCAACAGCGACTTCGTCAACGAAGACCGTGTGACGGAACTCATCGAGGAGCAGACTGAGGAACTCAGCGACAGCCTTGAAGAGAAGGTCGCTGAGGCTGTCGAGGAGATTGACCTGACCGATAAGGTCGAAGAGGTCGTCAAGAAGATGGATAAGGCTTCCTTCGGCGATACCGAGGAACTCAAGGCCATCGTCACCGAAGTCCTCAAGACGCTCAAGTTCAAGGTCGAGTAAGTCAGCAGAGGGGGAAGTAACTAACCCCTCTTTTTTGGTTGAGTTTTGTATCACAATTGGGCTTACTACTTTCAGTTCCTTCTCATTCTACTTTCCGTAAACCCTCAAACCTGAGGGAGCGGGATACCAACCAAAAACAAAAATGAACGAAACCTCAGTTCCTAAGTTCGTGGAAAACGGCAGAGATGCTGGCCTCCTCGACTCAACCCCTCAGCCCGTTTACTACGGGTTCAACTGCACCCCTCGTCAGGTGAAGTACTACAGGCTCTCCAAGTCTGTGGAAACGATTCTGGCGGGAGGTTTCACTCGCAAGAGTGTGGAAGCCTTCCTCGAAAAGGTTAAGGCTAACCAAGCAAAGGCCGTTAAGACGGCAGAGGGTCACAGCCAAAAGATTGAGATGCTTCAGGCTGAAAAGGCCAAGGCTAACTCTTCTATGGCCCGTGAACTGTTCCGCAAGAAGATTGGACAAATCGAGACCCGTAAGTACAACTACGAGTACGATGTCCTAGGCAAGTACGAGCGAGCCGTTAACGCCCTCTCTACCTTCTTGCTGTAAAAGTCAGGGGGAAGTAACTAACCCCTTTTTGGTAAGTAGAATAACTTTCCGTTCTTTCACATCCCGCATATGAGCCAGAAATATATCAATGTATCAGCCGTTAAAAAGTTCGTGAAACTCCAATCTGGAAAAAGGGTAAGCAAGGACTTCCTTGATGCCCTCGACAGGTTCGTGGAGCATAAACTCTCTAACGCAAGCCGTGAGCACAACGGGGGCAAAAAGACCCTGTGCTCTGGTGTCGCTGGATACCACCTTGGTATCAAGTAGGGCAGGGGGTAACTCCCCTTTATGCGGGATATCTTTAGGTTCGACTCACCACCCATAGAATCATAGGGTCGAAACGGTGAAGATTAAATGGCAAACCGCCAGCCTAAAAGAACTTTGACCAGAGAGGTGAGATGGTAGCGTAATCTGCCACGGGCGTATTTGTTTGGCCCAGTTGAGCCGACCTCTGGTCATTCCCTTTTCCTAAAAAACCTATTGCTAAAAAACCTAAAACCTAAAAGAGTATCACATCCTAAAAGATGAAAACTTACGAATTCAAAAACCTAAAAGTCCAATACGGTAGCCTAACGGTTACCGCAAAAGGATACGCACACTACGACCTAGAAGACATTGGCGAAGGCCACTATGAATTCTGGGGCGAAAAAGGAAAAGACGAGTACATCCTCGCTCACTTTACTAAAAGCGTCCTTCAGGACTATAACCTAAAAGGAAAAAAGAGTGCCATTGAAGTCGGCCTCACTCACCTCGACAAAAAGAACATCGAGAACCTGATTGTGGACACGCTGAACGAAGACACGCTCTTGTGCCTTGAACTCCCAGTCGAAGAAGACCCTGAAGAAAAAGAATAATTATCTTGTAATCCTCTTAGACCCTGTAATACTTTCATTTCTCATCCACCACCCAGAAAAACACCATATGCAACCCGTCACCTACCTCATCATCCGCTCGCTCATCGAAACGGAAAGCAACAAGGTCATCACCTTCGTGATGAACCACGACACGGCTCTCGCCGCCCTGTCCAAGTGCAAGGACTGGCGTAATGTCTGGCCCACCTGCACGGTCACCATCGAGCGTGTGATGTGGCTCGAAAGCATCAAGGAGTTCACGACCTGCACCATCGAGCACTCTGAACTGCTCACCAAAGCCAAGGAGGAACTCGACAAAGAAATCGAGCGTAACCTGCCGTGATATAGCCTACTGACGCTACTCGCTAGGCGTAAAGGTCATCAGTCGTAGCGGACTGGTGGCCTTTATTATTTAGATGTGAATCTTAGAGCCAAGCACACGACACAGGTGCGGGTCGCTGTTAAGGGCGACAAGGGCTGAGTCTGCAAGATAACCTAAGACCTCCTTAGAAAGGACATAGCCGTCCTTTCCTAGGGCATCATAAAGTTCCGCTGATTCAAAGACCGCTTGCTTGCCGTCTTCTTCGTAGTCCTCTACGACATAAACAGCCTGTCCGCTTACAAGGAATTCCATTCCTTCGTGCTTAATATTCAGATTTCTGATACGATATGCATACATACGGATTAGATATGTAGGACAATAGTATTACTCTGTCAATGGCAAAACCTTGTCTGGCGGGATGTCGATGATGTCACCCTTAAGCATCTTATTGATGTCGTGGTGAGTGACCTTAAGGCGGTGCTCAACGACCACCGTGGGGGCATCCTGAAGCACGGCTACCTTGTCCACAAGGATAGCAATGGCTAGGGGGAGTTGACCTGCGGGGATGTCCTCGATAGCGTCTAGGAGTCGAACTGAACCCTTGGTAACAATCTGGGAGAGCAGGGCAGAGGTGTTCTTCTTCCAAGAGCCTAGGTCAAAGCCCTTGTTGTCCTCTGTATCCTTCTTGATGGCAATCACGGTCTGCTTGGTCAGGCCAGTCTGGGCGACCACGGCGTTAGTGCCTACCCCATCCTTAAGCAGTTCGATTGTCTTGTCACGCTTTTCCTTTGCGACCTTCTTGCCTGTGACCCGTGAAGAAGGGTTCGTGCTTAGGCGTTCTGGGCTTGATTCGTATTCCATTTGGTGGTATGTTTCTAGATGGATTACGCATTCCTGCAAATCGGATTTCTAGTTGTAATTGGATTTCTATGTTTAACTAATGTCTTGTCAATTCTAATCGCATTGATTATTAGCCCTAAAAATGAGACTAAAGGCAAAAGACATTTCTTGCTTCCGAGATAAGGTCATCCTCCAGCAGGATGGCAAGTGCTGGCTATGCGACATTGACCTCAAGACCGTCACGCCGTGCCTTGACCACGACCACGAAACGGGTAGAATTAGAGGAGTGCTTTGCCAGAATTGCAATGGTATCGAAGGTAAGATTAAGAACTTAGCAAACAGGGCAAAGCGTGATAAGACAAGATATGATTTTGTGAATAAAGTTCTAGATTATTGGAATTATTTCTCTGCCCTTCAGCGTTCTGAGATTCACCCTACGCATAAGACTGAAGATGAGAAACGATTGAGACGGAATAAAAAGGCTAGGGACAGAAGAAAAAAGAAGATTGGTGGTTGACTCTTCGTATTACCATTGAAGACTACTGGCTCTCCTATGAGTCACACCATCCAAATCCAAAAGGGCATTGAACCGTCCTTCATCCCCGACATCGTTGACAACGAGTACCGCACCGCAACTGGCCTGAGCAAAAGTATGCTGAGCCATTTCCTCCGCTCTCCTGCTCACTACCTCGCTCATTGCGATATGACCAGCGAGGCCACCGCCGCTATGCAGTTCGGCACGGCTTATGACGCTGAGATTCTCCAGCAGAAGCCCAGCGACTTCTACGCTGTGATGCCAGATGTGGATGGTCGCACTAAGGAAGGTAAGGCCATCAAAGAGCAATTTAAAATCGACTCTAACGGCAAGGCAGTCATCTCCCCTAAGGAGGCTGACCTTCTTCCGCTGATGAAGAAAGCCTTGTACGAGCATCCTACTGCTAGTCGTCTTCTCCGTACCCTGACCTACAAGCAGGTCGCCCTGTTCGGCACTTACCAAGTCGGCGACAAGAAGGTTCGCCTGAAGGGTCTGCTGGATGGATATAACGAGGCTGAGGGTATCATCGTAGACCTGAAAACCGCAGAGGACAGTAGCCCTGAGGGTTTCCGTAAGGCTATCTGGAAATTTAAATACGCCTATCAGGATATCCAATATCGCTGGCTGGTTAACAACGCTGGCAAGCCCGTCAAGGACTTCGTCTTCATCGTTCAGGAGAAAGAGCCTCCCTTCGCTGTGGGTTGCTACAGCATCAGCGTAGACGACATCGCCCTGACCTACCAGTCTTGGGAGCGAGCGATTACTCAGTTCGCATTTTGTCAGTCGAGCGGTTCGTACCCCGCTTACTCCGAAGAGGTTGTTAACCTCAAACTCACCAAGTGAGCGAGCCTAAGTTCACGGGAATCTGGATTCCCGCCATCGTCCTGACCTATCCCATCAGCATCACCGCTAAGGTGTGCTATGGGGTGGTCGATGGGCTGGACAACGAGGACGGATGCTTCGCATCCAATGCGTACCTCCAGACTCACCTCCAGTTGGAAAAGCGTCAACTTCAGAACATCC
>Ga0209500_10001295_pt1 | contig 18986 bp, 24 predicted proteins | sample S_140212_EF_Meta_FD_187323 | JGI IMG/M metagenome (GOLD analysis project Ga0209500, IMG submission 187323) | Freshwater microbial communities from Lake Simoncouche, Canada to study carbon cycling - S_140212_EF_MetaG (SPAdes) (version 2) | ecosystem: Environmental > Aquatic > Freshwater > Lake ... | reverse complement strand
GTAAAGGCTGGCGCTGTTGCTTCCGTTGCCGTGACCGCTGGTACACCCGAAGAAAAAGCCTAAGTTTCATTTTTTAAAACAATTAAAACAGATCAGAAATACTTCTGGTCTGTTTTTTAATTTACCAGTTTTTGAAATTGAAAATTAATATTATTCACCATCCTTGATCCAGAAATTTTACCACCAACCACTCCAATTGTTTTGTTGTTCAAAGAAAAACTCTGTCCATACTGTTGATTCGCAAGCATTAAACACTTCACTCCAAGCCTGCCCTGTATTTCTACTAACACGATTAAATCTACTTCCAAAACATAAAGAAGAATATTCATTCGGAGTAGAAAAAGCTACACCACATCTTTGATTTCTGGCAAAGACAGAATAAGTGTGTCTGCAAGTGTAATTAAATATCATTGACTTCTCCACAAGTATCCAAAACAATGACTTTCATAACAAAAAGGGTGAGAGAATAATTGGCTCTGATTTCTGCCATCGTAACAGAGAGATTTAAATAATTCTGCATGTAACATAATTTTAAATGAGCAAGCATGGTTATTGGTAAATACCCCACATTTAAAATGCAAAACCTTAAGCATATCTTTGCCCAAATAATCTTGATTTGATTGCTCCGACAGGCCATCTATTATCTTCTGTTTGCCAATGGCAACTAAACTTTATACGCTTTTCAGCCCATTTGCTCCAATAATAAAACATAGTCGAATGATCAGCATTTGGGAACCTCTCTCTTTGTCTCCAAGGAGAAGAATACAAAGATGTTATAAACACATAACTCTTTTGACTTAAATCAACAATTCTTTTTTGTTCATTCCAAGCAGTTTGTAACTCTGGTGGATTATCAGTAATAAATCCATATTCTGAAAACGGGATTTCCGACATGATCGCCTCTCAATCGTTTGTCCATATGTACTCAACTGTCTTTTCACTAATACGGTTCTTTCAACTTTCACCCATATTAATTCAAAAAAATATCATTCAGTAAAAATAAATAGTTTAAATTAAAGGAATAACATGAACTTTATTAACAAAAATATATATGAAAATTTAGATTTATGGCCTCAAGACTTAGATGGATGGGGAGGCAACGATGCGATTTTCGAAGAGATGATAAATTTGTCCAAACCAACAACTATTGTAGAAATTGGGTCATGGAAAGGACAATCAACTATAAATATGGGGAAATGCCTTTGTAAAACTGGATTAACAAATAGCAAAATATATGCTATTGATACATGGCTTGGAGCATCAGAGTTCTGGACCACACATAAAGATACTCCAGAGAGAAATTTGTATTTTAAAAATGGATACCCTCAAATATACTATCAGTTTTTGAGTAATGTAGTTCACAATAATTTGCAAGATATTATCATTCCGATTACAAACACATCTTTAACTGGTTTAAAAATACTTAAATTTCATGGAATAAAACCTGATCTTGTTTATATTGACGCTTCTCATGAAGAGGAAGATGTTTATGCTGACTTAAAACTTTCTTTTCCGATGGTTGAAAAAGGTATTGTTTTTGGCCATGATTACGATTGGTGTGCTGGAGTAAAAGGTGCAGTAGATAGATTTGCACATGAAAACAATTTGACACTTGAGTCAAAAGCAGCATTTTGGTTCATTAAAAAAATATAATAATAATTGACTCTTTTGCTTTTTCTGCCATGATTGCCTCTCAATCGTTTGTCCATATGTACTCAACTGTCTTTTTATTAATGCCGTTCAATTCCCTAAGAGGTCGAAATGGCATCCATTTTCCATCAGCGTTCTCACAGATTATGACTTGTCCAAATCTACTTTTGCACCAACATGCAAGATCATTGTAGTTTTCTATTTTGCAATTGTAACCATGTATTTGCAATTGATACGGTGCATCTATAAACCAAGTTGCTTCACAGTTTTCAAGTTCCCTGTAATCTCCAAATTTTATTTTCCAATGTCTAATTTTGTGCAAGTTTTCTGCTATTTTTATTTTATCCTTGCTCCAATTATTGAATTTACCACAAGTGTTTCGTGGTCTTGCACTCCCTCTGCCAATACAAAATCCAATCAAATATTTTTCTGCTTCTAGCAAATCCATTTCTCTGAGATCGGTAATTAAATCTGGAAGAGAAAGAATTTGATCTTCCGATGCTTTCTGGAGATATTCCCAAATTTTGTAAACTTTTGAAAATTTTTCTACAATTAAAATATCATTTTGCCAATATTTTAAACTATATCTTGCGCTGCCAGCAAATGGTTCAATAATTTTGTTAAATTTGGGTGCTGGATAATGATCAATTACCTTTGATTTACTACCATAGTAACTAAACATCGGTGTCTCGTTTTGTTTTGGAATAAACATACATCGTTTCTTTGTCCTACATTATTCTAAATTCCAAACAAACCTGAATGATTTATTTTCTGGGAATTGCATAGGTTTTCAACTACCACCGGGATTAAAAAATACTAACTCACACACTAAAAAATGTGTGTTTCTAAGTCAATGGGCTGACATTAATTTATTTCGGTTTGGAATTATCTTTTTGCCAAGCTTCGAAAGCAGTAGATAACGCTAATGCTTCATCATCAATCTTCTTCATTTGGACTTTATGGTCCTCTAGAATCTTTTTGACATCAGCACTAGCTTTCTTTTTTGCTTCATGAAGTTGTGAGATTTTTTGAGAAAATTCGACAAACTTGTCAGATAATAAAAGTTCTGGGTTCATAATTTTAAATGAGTAAAGGTTGATATTTTTCTTTAAAATGAGAAAAATCATTTAAATCGCTGTAAGCCTATATCTTTTGAAAGCTTAATATTAATTATTAAATTTTTTTTTAAACATTTTAACGGCAATTCTATTTGTAGCAAATTTCTGGTTGCTTTTTTTTAGTGAATGAGTAAAACATTATGATTGGAGGGCAGGGCTATCAAGGAGGAACAATCGTGAACAGGACCAAATTACAAAAAAAGAAAGAACGGGAGGAGAGGCTCCGTAAGCAGAGGCACTTTGAATCTGTTCGAAATTTATATCCCCAATTTTGTTTTGTCAACGAGCATATTTGTGATCCTGATTATGTTAGTATTGTTAAAAATGCTGTCAAAGATATAAACTTTCAAACTTTTAAATTTCATGATTCACACGACTCTGTATATCATGAATTTCTAAAAAATATTGTCAAATACGGATTTAAACTAGCTTTTTTTATGGCAGCTGGTGTTACCGAATTTGCTCATAAAATTTCTCGCATGGATGTTAGGTCTGGCACCAAATATTTAATGAGTGAAGACCCAGAGGTTGTTGAATTCAATAAAAGAGCATCAAATTTTGCTAGTCAACATGAAAATCTATTGATTGCGATAGGTGACAATATTTTGTTTTCTAAGGGCAAAGAGGGTCTTTTTAAATATTGGCCTAACCAAGGGTTTCGTATTTGTTTTGTTGATGATAGGATTTGTTTTGTATTTCAAAGAATTCATAAAACACAACACAACAACAATACATGCTATCATTATATGGTTCCAAACAAGATCAAGTGGAATAATAAAGAGTATGAGATGTATTTCACACATCATGCTATGCAAAGAATAATTCAAAGATTTTCTAACAGGGGCAAAAGCTCGTATTGCAGTTTTATTTTACTGTATGAATTCTTTAACAATATGAGGCATAAGATAGCGTTTCATGCTGGTGGCAGACAGTTTGTGCAATTTTATTTCCCGGTATTTAGTAAATTATTACCTACTGTAAAAAAAATCGTAGAGTCTGAAAAAGATTTGTGTTCTATTCATGGCCATATTGTTGAAGATACTGAAAAACGAGATGTATATGTTAAGTGTTTTTCTTCACCATTAGATGTTGATAAAAATATAATTACAATAATTACTGCGCTATTGCCCGGATATCATCCAACTCCTGAATCTCATACATTTACTTCTCCGGGAATTAAAAATATGAAAGAGAAAGACAGGTTTCGGCATCTTTATTTTTCTGAAGTTGATATTACATCTGATGATTATGTCGATGCTTTTCAATTCTTTCACAACAATGGGGTATCGCAGGTTTTTGTTGAGAAATCATCTAAAGAAACGAATCCATTTAGAATTCGTAACTTTTTTGATCATGAGAAAATGATTTACGATAAATTAAATTAGTTTTTTTGTTGTAAATTGATTTTTTTGATTTATCATGATTTCTCTTAATGGAGAAAAGTTGTGAATAACAAAAAAAGTGGTCACGAAAAATTATTCAAAGTAATTATGAACAAAAAGGTTTTATCTAAGCTTAACTATCAAGAGCTTGAGGAGATTAATTTTGCCTTAAGTGATAGAGTGTCAAAAGTATTGAAAAGGTCAGAGGATTTACAATACATAAAATTTGTTAGAAAACTACTTTCGAAGATACGCAAAAAGATTGATACATTTTGATAAAAAAAGGAGAGGGCCAAAGCCCTCTCCTTCTCTGTTTTTAGTCTAAAAGAATTAGACGATAAAGAAACCACCAGAGCCGTTTGATGTGGTGGTCAAAGTTTCGAAAGTGTCATTGAAAACTGTGCCATCATTCATTTCCCAAACCATACGCTTTTGTAGGTTGGTAGAATCGACAACTTCAATGTAACCTGTGCGTTGAGCGGAAACACCACCAGATACGCTGGTGTCGAGTGATCCCTCTGTTCCTAGATTGACTAGGGTTGGGGTTAACTTTAGTGTATAACTAGCCATTATATATCTCCTTGTATAAAGACATGCATGCCATTAGGCATTATTATTTATGCATAAAACAATTATTTTTAAAACTTACTAGTTAAAATTACAGTACAATAATTGTTAAAAACTGCTACAGAAATATAATAAAAATTATCACTTAGAAGTATGTTTCTGCTAATTGTATTTGCAAGTATTTCTCTTGTAAAATCATCTGGATTGCATTCATGTTGTGAATAAACTGGAATTAAATGTACATTTTTGCAAAAAATGTTGTTTTGATGTAGCATAAAACTAAGGCGCAATCCTTTCATATCATACATAATACGATTTTTCTTTGCCATGTCATATGAATATTCAATCGTAATTTTCTCTAAAGAATTGTTATGTATAAAAGGTATTAAACTATTGCGATTTCTAAATGTATTAATAGACTTTTCAATAAAGATGCTAGTTGTTTTGTTATCCGGGTTTGGAATTAAATCTTTTGATGGCATGATAGAACTTTTTATAGCATTTAGAAAATTAAGTATTAAAAATTTAATTTTTTCTATCATGATGCCCCCTTAGTTTTTTATTTAGTCACCTGTAGTCCCAAATATTTTTCCACAGTATATTGTTTCAGGGAACAAGACAAACTAGGAGGATTGCCATGAGTGCCAGTAGCGCAATTTTTGACGAACTTGAATTCGGTTCTAAGCCATACAAAGAAATGTCTTTAGATATCAAACAAGACGATTATATCGCAAAAGCTAAAATGGAAGTAAAAGCTTTCAAAAAACAATTAGTTAGAATTTTTGGCGAGGTTGAAAACACCAAGTTCATGATTCGTAAATACAAAAAGAACGGTGTCGTGTTTTATGGAGTGTGTCTAGTCTATAGCGTAAATGACTGGGACGCTCTCAATTTTGCCTTCACATTAGAAGACAAAATCCCAGATTTCTGGGATGACGAGTCACTTAAATACCTTAAATTAAATGATTTTTAATCCTTTCGTACAAATTTATTATCTTCCCTAATATAATGCAAAATATTTTGATAGGGAATTCTAACAAAGTCTTCTATAGCCGATCCTTTGTTAGCGCCAGAACAGCAAAATTTTCTTACTCTGTGGCAACCGTGGTCTGGCATGACAAATTTCTGGCTAGTTTGTACACTTCTATGACCCATATATTCTTCCCCACAAGACTCCATGGCCATAGCAGCATACTTCATAGGAATCAGTAAGAATTCTTGCAAATCTTCTTTGCCCATGAAATAAAATCCTTTTCCACTTGTGATTTTTGCATATTTATATTTTCTCGCAGGTACATCTATGCCTTCATAGATATAACGCCAATGTTTGTCTCTCTTTATTTCTGCCTCTACGAATATAGTTAAATCTCTATTTTCAAAATAAACTCTCAAATCAGGTTGTTGAAACAATCTTCTGCCTAACTCATCAAGGTCGTTACATTCAACCAAGGCTCCCTGACTGCTGAAGTAAAGAGTTGCAAATTTTTTCCCTTTGTCATCAAAAATATCATTTCTTTCACGATTAAATTTACCAGAGATGATTCCATTCCTAGAATATGTTGTCATGTCAATCTCCAAAATGGTTTACTATTTTAATTGTAGTCTTTAACTAATTCAAGAAAAGAGGTTTGATATGGCTAAGGGATTAAAGGGAACTACGATTAAGGCTAAGAGAATTGCAGATATGCAAACAGTTGTCAATCAGTTGGCGCATCCAGCTGCTGCTGCAAAGTACAATCATGTTCGTATTCAGTTAGAGGATGGCAAGGAAGTTCATTTGCTATTTACGGATTCCGAGGTTAAAAAAGCCTTGGATAGAGCAAAAAAGAATCCAGAAGATTGTCCTAAAACATCTTTGTTTCGTGATATATTTGATTGACCTGCAAGTCAAAAATTTGTAAGATAAGGCCGGGAAACCCGGCTTTATTTTTTTTGGAGAAGACAACTATGAATCGGACTGTAAAGCGAGGAGATGCAACTATAGATGTTGATTTGGGTTCAGCATGGAAGTTGTACGATAATAATAACATAAATAAAAGTATTGTTATTTATTATGGTCCTATTTTTAAAACTAAAGAACGAGTTTTTTGGATGGAAACTGACAAGGGAGGTGTTGTCATAGACCCATCAGACGATTTAAAATGTATATCAGAGTCTACAGGACTTTCAGAATATACTTTGCAAACTATTTTGCAAGACCCAAAAAACAAATACCAAGGTTCAAAATGAATTTAAGGCATCAGTCTGGCAATAAAGGAATTGATCTTGCAGCACCAGTTTGTTGTGCTAAAGGAGATGATGGAGTTGTTGTTAGATTCTTGTATCCACCGCCAATATCTGTGCCAAATTTATCAACTGTGGGCAGTACTGATGCCATACGAGCACGAATATCTAATAATCCTATTCTTTTATTCAAAGGCGTTTTAAACATGTCAACATCTTTGTGAGTATCAATAAAGGCTTTTTTCAATTCTTGTTGCATTTCTTGTGGTGATAAATTGTGATTATTAAGTATATCTTGTTTTATTCTTAAAAATTCTTTATCAGCAAAATAGAAATCGGCATTTTTTGGTAAGTGGCCCTGTGCTGTGCTAGCAGTTGTAGGTGTTTCAGTAGGTTGGGTTTGAGTTTCTGGAGTTCCAGAAGAATGAGCTTGGCCTGTAACCGCATGATGTGCTGAATCTTGTATTTGCTGAATGACGCTATTAGTAAGTTTCGTTACTCCATGACCGATTGCAACGCCAAGAGCCATGAGAAAAGCTGCTTTTATAATACCTATACGATTGTCTTTGGCAAAATTACCCAAAGCTTTCAAGCTTCCCTCAACAACGGCTTCAATTTTATTTTGAATGTTGTCAAAAAATCCACTTACTAAACCAACACCCTGACCAATTTTTCTGCCGATCCAATTGAGTATTTTGCCTTCATTTAGTAATTCATAATTTGGATTTGAAATCCATTCTCTAAAAGAAATATTGTTGATATATCCCAGAGTTTTGATTTCTTTGTACAACAAGTAATTGTTGTAATCAGAACAAAATACCCATTCTGTAGCCAAGGCTTTTTTCTTTTTCTTTTTTCGTCTGATAGGCATATTTTCTGGAGGTTGAGTAGAAGAATAAGTTGTTGAGCTAGCCAAAGCCTTGGACTCTTCTTCTCTTTTTCGTCTATCTTCGTCTGTTCCGAATACTTTGTCAAAACCTTTGCCAGCCACACCCACAATAGGAGTGACAAATATTTTTCTGGTGAAGTAAAGGAATGCTGCCATCGGTATAGCACCTGCTCCACCAGTTACACCGGCAGCAAGCAAGGCAGCAGCCAGAGGTGCAGAAACACCAGTAACTTGTTGGGCCTTGCTAACGAATTGTTTCGTTTTTTCTATGGCAGGCATGACAGCATTTTTAAACTTTTCCCATGTAGGGTTTTTACCATCTGCTGTTAATGCTTTATCTTCTTCAGTTTCAGTTGGGTTCCAATATGTGTATCCAGACTGATATCCTCTTTTGGCATGTTTCCACATGTCCTTGATAAATTGAACTTCATCAAGTCTGTCTTGTTCACACAAATCAACAAATTTTGCAAAAGTTATTTCGTTCACTATCGTTTCCCGCCTTGCATAAACTGTTCTAATTCAAATTTTCTGTCTCTGAGTTTATCAGCTTGTTTTGAAAACATTTCCCCAATCTTTTCTAAATTCATTTTGGGTCTAGCTATCCCATCGTTTCCAACTTTTTCTAATACTTCATTCCAGTAAGTTTTCAAAGTATCATATTGCTGGGAACCATATTTAACTGATGTCCCTGTATCCTTCAAAAAGTCAGCAAACGATTCATCGACACCTTTGTTTTTAATGACATCTGGTAGCCAACTTCTCAAATTAAGTCCTTCTTTATTCAGGGTCTTTTCAATATAAGAATACATGTTGTGTTTGTTAAGGATTATGTTATTATAATTGTCTATATTTTCCATAGCAGAATCGATGTCTTTCATACTGGCAGAACCTAGTTTTTGCCTGATTAGGGATTCGGTATTCTTGTACAGAGAACTATTCTTAACTGTATCTATTAAAGATTTTACTTCCGCTTTGCTCTGTATTACATTCCCAAATTGATCAACAGTAGAGCCATCTGGAGCCATCATACTGGTGTTAACATCAGATGCCAAAGCCTTGCTTGCTGCTTCTCCAGAAGCAGTCTTGCTTTGAACTATATTGCCAAATTGATCAATAGCAGAATCGTCTGGTGCCATGGCTGACACATCAATATCGGGTAAAGGATTGCCTGTTTTCTGTGAAATGCGTTCTAAAGCATCTGAAAACTTTCTTAAATAACTTGATCCTAAAGAGGTTGCTTTTTCGTATGCTGCGGTGAATTCTGCCTTCGATTGTGCAGCATTCATTACAGCTACAGCGTCTCTGTCTGGATTTTGCATGTCTCTCATTATATCGACTAAACGCTGTTTAAGATTGCCATATTTAGCCACTAAAGTATCTACTATATCTTTTCCTTGTGCATAGGCCTGCTTGGAATCAGCTGCTCTCTGAGCAACACCTACAGCATTAGTAGAATCTGGATTGACAAAGTTTTCTGGAGGCATTCCAGCATTTGCGTTTCCTGTTTGGCCACCATATTCTTTAGCAATTTGATTAAGCTCGGCTATTTGTGCTGGAGGTACTTTTGCGCCCATACCTACAGCTGTCTTTACTGAAACAACAGCATCATTTACTATAGGAGCAGTAAGCTGGGTAATAGCTCCACCAACAAGCACACCAATAGCCATTAAGAAAAGGAACTTCCCGACAGGGACTTTCCATTTCCAAACCCATTCAGCAGCTGATTTAATTCCATTGTAAAGGAATTTTCCTACCTTTTTAGAAGATGATGATAAAAATCCGGTAACATGACCAGCGCCTTTGCCGATTAATCCCATGAGGTAGTCAGTTACTTTTCCCTCATGAAGTAAGTCATAATTTGGATTTGAAAGCCATTCTTTGTAGCTTACGCTAATATCGCCTTCAGTTTTCAAAAACTTATAAAGGCTGTAGTTTTTGAAATCATTGGTAAATGTCCATTCGTTAATGATTGAAAACGACTCTGTTTGAACCTTGGGGCCTCTAACAACATTTTTTGCCACATCAACAGCTTTGTCATAGGCTTTCCCAGCCAAACCAAGAATTGGAGTCATTAATATTTTTCTTGTAAAATAAAGAATGACTGCTGCTGGAATTGCAGCGATGCCACCCATGTAACCGGCAAATAGGATTGCCAAAGCTAAAGGTGCGCTTATACCAGTCATTTTTGAAGCTGATACAACTACATCTTTCATCTTTACGGCAAAAGATTTTAGTTTTTCCCATAGTCCTTTGTGTTTTTCCGTTACAGCATCTGGATTTGCATCTTTAGGAGGAGCATCTATATTGATTTTCCCGATGTCAGTAGTAGAAATACTGTGTGCAGCAAAAGGATCAGTTACTTTCTGATCAGGTTTTCCAGTTTCTGGCTCTGTTTCTTTGTTCCAAGAGCCGAAAGCTGACTTAAATCCTTTTTTTGCTGAATCCCAAGCATTTTTGATGAATTCGATTTCATCAAGTCGATCTTGTTCGCAAACTTGAATGAATTCCTTAAAAGTTAAATATGGAAAATACTCTCCATTTTCTAAAATAAAGAGGTTTTGATTTTTTTCTATTTTAAATGTATTTTCCATAATAATTATATATTTTATTGAAGTTATTTATTTTACTTTTTTATTAACGGTAGTTGACGATATATCACAAAAATCTAAGTGTAGTATCAGTTGCTTTATCGTATTCGAAAATTATATATGTTAGATCACTTGCCATCATTCCTTTTTTCTCATTTCCAACGATACTGATTGGAATGTCTGTTGGCAGAGAAGAATTAGTAAAGAACTTAGTAAAATAATTGCCAATTACTATCAAAGGATAAAACCATTTTGGAACAATATCTTTAACTAAATAAGACCCACCAAGGTCTAGCCCACAGTTGCCATACATTAATTTAACTGCTTCTGTGCAGTAAAATGACATGGGATCGTTGAAATTAAAATCATAGCTTGGATCAAGTTCTAAAAACCCCTTGATCTGACTTTCTAAACATTTTTCTATATCTTTCGTTTTATTCTGCAATCTATAAACACAAAAGTCTGTCATATACCAATTATCAAACCAGTCTATTACTCTGAGTTTTCTGGTGCCCCAATCAGAAATATCAATTGCGTAGGTTTCATCGTTTTCAACAAGGATTAATGTTGCATGAGAATAAGATGATCTTGTAAAAGTTTGGATTAGACTGCCGAAAGGAATACCAAATGGACCGTTTACAGCAGAAGCGTTGTAAACTATGTCTCCAGTTTCTAGTGGTATCTTCTTGAGTTGTTCCATTATCTGTTTTCTTCTCTCATATAATGGTCCCGGTTTGAACATGGTGATCCCTTTTTTTAACTATAAATAGAAGAGCAAAGGTTTACAAATTATGCCATTCTATAATTGGGAGTTTTTATGACTCGGATGGAAGAACTTGTCTTTAGCATCCTTCTCATTTTATCTATTGTTGTTTTTCCACTACTTTATATTTGGTTTTGTAAGAAATTATTAGAAGACTAGAATTTGTTAATCTAGTTGTTTCAATCAGGGAGGCAAAAATGAAAAAGATATGTGCCTTGTATATTCCATGCGAAGGTGAAATTAAATTACTAGAAATATCAGATGATATAGAAGAAAAGCAAAAATTTGTTGGAGGAGTTGTTGGGCATGTTTCTGTGTCGGCAGAAAATCCTTTTCTGATTGTAATTAATCAAAAAGCTAAGGAAGAAAAAAAAGCCCTAAATATTCGTGGTACTTGCATTGCGAATAATTTTTGTAAAGTAACGAATCAGTTTTTTCGTGATGTTGCCGTTTTTGGGGATGTTTTAGTAGAGGGGTGCTTTTACAACCAAGAATTGATCGAATACGAAAGTTGTTCTTTGCCTATTAATTATCTTGAGGAAATAATTGAATTATGCAATCGTGCAGATATTTGGTGGAATTCTGTGGGTAAAAAGATTGCCAACTCACCTTATATTAAATGGCTTACCAAACCACAAAATATCGAAGATGATTTTTAGTTGCACTTTTCAATTTGGGTTAGTAATATGATGTTGTCCCGGCGCAGGGCAAGCAAGCGATTCAGGGTGCGCCACCTGAGTCGAATCACGGAGGAAGTATAACAATGTTGCGTTTTGCCATTGCTGCTGTAGCTATTATGTCTTTGGCTACTGAATCTTTTGCTGGCCCTTTTGGCCTTATAAGGAGAAGCAGCAACACTACTAATAACACCGCAACCACATATAACCGGCCAATAGCCCAAGCTTTCTTGGGAACAGCACAGGGGGCTGCTAATTACATGGCATCAGTCATGAGAATGGGTCACCATGGCAACCCAACTGGTGGTTATGAAGGTGTGGGAGTAGGGTCTTCTCCTCAAGCTGCCATTAGCAATTGCTGCTTTTATGGACGCAAACCTCTTCGTGATAGCGGAGTAACACAGGGTTCTAACGGCATGTGGTATGCATGTTGCCGTTACAATTAATTTTATAAAAATCTAGACTAACGAGCAGCAACCTTAATAGGCAGGTCCACATGGTGTGGGAGGTTGCTGTTCGTTTTTTTATTTTCAATAGTTTATTTTGAATAAAAATTGTTGATTTTTTATTTGATTGGATTCGTAAAATTTGCTATTATCAAAATCAACTAAAGAATCTTTTTCATTAAACAAGGAGAAGAGCAATGGATTGTATTCGAGTTAAACTTGAAAATGGCTCTTACATACTTGTTTCTAATCAAGTCGAAGATTGGGAAGCAGTCATTTCATTTGCAGATAAAACTGAACATGTTTGTCATGTTGATAATCACAAACCATACACAGAATGCTATAAAGTTATTGTTGGCAAAGAGGAATACTTGTATTTAGTAGAAATGTTCCAATGGTAAGGAGGAAATATGTATAATCTCAATGAATTGTTAGATAATAATGATTATGATAAAATTTTGGAATATGCTATCAGGAATTCAGACGATGACCTTGACATAATAGGACAAAAGAAACTTATTAAATACTGCTCCGATAGAGGAGCAGACACATCAGTTTTACAAAAAATTATATCTGAATATTTGAAAATTGGTGATTATAGAAAAATAGAACCATTTATGGAATATGCTAATGTGGACACTTTACTCATCAAGTCAGTAGAATTAAATTGGCCTGATGGAATTAATTTTGCCATCAGAAATGGAGCCAAGAATTTCGAATTTGCAGCATTCAAAGCTGTTCAAGCACAGAACTATGAATTAGCTGAATACCTGCAAAGAAAAAAATAAGTATGGAGGAATAAAATATGTTTGCTCATTCTGAAATTTCTAATTTTTTAGAAAAAGAAAATTATGTACAACTAATTGAGTTGGTCATAAAATCAAGTGAATATACCACTAAAGACCGCAAAGATATTTTCAAGTATCTCAAAAGAGTACAAGCATTCAGTAAGGTCGGCAAATTACTTGAAAGCCAGTTTCTGTGTACTCTGGGTGACCGAGATGCTATCAATAATTTTGTAAAAAATGAACTTAAGCATTTATCCAATTCTGATCAAGGTCAGATTTACAATGTTTTGCTAGAATGCTACAGTTACAAGGAATTACAAGATATTTTGCCAGAAGAACTTTATGAACAACGAGATTTTTTTTCTAAAATTCTTGATGGGTTTGATAGTTCTTCAGAAGAGTTTCAGAAGTTTATTATTTCAAAGGTAAATGTTGATAAATTTAACTTTGAATTGATAATTAATCGCAAAAATTTATGGAAATACTTAGTTCCAATTTTTGATGAAGCTCAAAAAGATTCATCAAAATATTTGCAGTTAAAACAAAAACTTGCTGCAAAGATTGGGGGACATACGAATTGCAGAGAACCAGAAATAATTTTTCTATCAAAATATTACTCTTTATCTGAAATATTTAATAAAGATACTTTAAAGTTCTACTTTATTGGTATTTACAGGTGGGGTAATCCTAGTAAAGAAAAATGTGAAATCATCACCCAAATCTTGAAAACTGGTTTTCGTGATGGGTTAACTTCTCTGCTTACTCAGGCGGTACGGAACAACGATATGGAAATGGTGAAGATATTACTGCCGTACAAACCCCGGTTAGAAAAGGCTTTAGAATTGAAAGTTTCAGAAGAGATGCATTATGTTCTTTCTGTCGCAAATCAAGCAAGGGAAAAGAAAAAGCTTAATAAGTCAGTTGCTGAACCTGTGGATCAGTAAACATATTTTTATTTTTAGTTGTTTTTTTTCCGTGCGTTTGGTATCTTGTTCACATAGGGAATGAATCACTTCGATTCTCCCGGTTTATTTCTCTATTAAGGAGGATGCGATGTCTGATAATAAGCAGGCTACTATCTCTGGTACTGAAGACCGTAAGATCAGCGGGAACAGTATTCTGCTGCGTATGAATCCAGTCCTGACCGAATCTCTTCGTATTATTTCCAAGCGTGAAGAGCGCACCTTGACTACGATTATGTCCCGTGCATTCAAGGACTACATTAAAGCCAACCACCCTGATATCAAGACAGATATTGCGTAATCAGTAGTGGTTGTTGTTTTCAAGTCCCTAGTTAAGCCAAAATATTATTGAAGCTTGACTAGGGATTTGAAAGCTTACAATATAAGAGATCATGTCCCCGTAGCTCAACTGCATAGAGCAACAGATTTCTACTCTGTAGGTTGCGGGTTGGACTCCCGCCGGGGATACTTTTTTTGGCTTTTTGGTATTTTCAAGTCGTGGTTGTTTTCTGGCGAATCTTTTTTATTTAATAGTTAGTATTGTCTTTTAACTAGTAACCAATAAAGGAGTATATCATGCAGTATCTCAAGATTGAGAATGTTGGAGTTTGTCCCACCGAAGGATTCACCATTTTTGGTGCATCTTCAAAGAACGAAACAACTGATCCCAATATTATTGGAACATTTGGTTCTGGTGCAAAGCATGGCATTTCTCTTGCCTTGCGTCAGGGTTTGATGCCAATTGTTTATTGTGGCAAAACTCGTTTGGCTTTTTATACCAAACCATTGAAGATTAAAGGTGTTGCTGGGGAAGCAGTTCACCAACAGCTTTGCGTCAAAATTTCAGGTCACACCGAAGATAATAAGACTATCAATCAAGATCGTGAATTGGATCACACTCTGTCTTATGGTAATAAAGACTGGAGTGAGCTTTCGTTGGCTCTTCGTGAATTTGTTTCTAATGCAATTGATGCTTGCTATGAGCAAGGATTGTCTCAAGATTGCATGAGTGTGGAACTAGTTGAAGAAAATCAAGTTCGTGCAAAGGGTGGGACGACTCGGATTTTTGTCCCTGCCACCATGGATGTTGTGCGGTTTCATCAAGAAATTGGCAAGTGGTTCCTGCACTTTAGTGAGCCGCAAAACATGGAGACAAAGCTGCTTTTCAAAAAGGATAGGAACTGTGTTGATTCCAGCGGGAATAAGAAGTCCACAGCTGTGATTTACCGACGAGGTGTTCGTGTTCGTGAGTTCACTTCATCGAATGTCCCTAGTTTGTTCGATTACAATATTCCTGATCTTTCGATTGATGAATCCAGAACTATTGATGACTGGAAAGCAAAGTTTGAATGTGGTCAAGCTTTGGCGCAGGCTGAAGACCCAACTGTCCCAACTTTGATCTTTCAGAAGTTAACCAAGGAAGAGACTTGTTGGGAGTTGGAACAGGATGGTTTTGCTCTGACTTATAATATTCCTGACAAGTTGAACAAGCAGCAAATGTGGCATAATGCTTTTCATACAGTCTGTGGCAAGAATGCTGTTTTGACTACTTCTGCTTTGGCAGATCGTGTCAAAGAGAAAGGTTACATTCCGGTTATTCTTTCAAATAACCATAATGGATTTATGAAATTTTTGAAAGAATTGAGCATTCGATCCGATGTGGATGTTTTGTCTGCTAATGATTTGAATGGTCGAAAGATTTTTGCTCCATCTATCGCTGTTACCCAAGCTTTGAATTGGGTTTGGGATAAGTTGGAACAGATTGATATGACATATAATCGTCCCAAGCCGGAAGTTCGTTGCTTCAAACAAATGACCGAATCGTCTTCGATGACTTTTGGCTACTGGCTTGATGGAACAGTTTATATCAATGAGGATGTTTCGCAGAATACTAATAATTCTCTGATGGATACTATGGTTGAAGAGGTAGCTCATCATATTACTAAAGCGACAGATGGCAGCAGGGATTTTGCTAACTTCCTGATTCGTATGTCTGTCGAGCTTGCCAAGGCTAGTGATCCTAAATAATCACCGGCGAATCTTTTTTTCTTCATCAATATAAGTAGTTCAATTCCATTTTCTTTTAAAGGAGGCATCATGTCCAGAAGGAAGTCACCAGAATCTTTGTACATCGAATCAAAACTTAAAGAGAACTTTAATATTAGATATGCCGATCTTGTAAAGCTGCCAGATTATGATTTTGATATCGAAAATGCTTTCTTCAATACTGTTAAAAGCAGGTTCAGGAAGGTTGTGGCAGAAAGGGCTTTTGATCAGAGCCCAACCGATAAACTTGATGAAACTGGAGTTGTTTATGAAACTGAAGATACAAATGATTTTGAGCCTGAATATAATGAGCAGACTGCTAAGTTAATTCCTTCTGTTGATCCTTTTTATGCGATTACAGAAGAAGGGCAAAATTTTATTTCACTTGTCCAACTTTTGAGCAGGATCAATAACTTTAACATTCGGTTGGTTGGCCCAGCTGGTTGCGGGAAGACAAGTTTTGCTACACAATACGCTGCTAAAAATGGTTATCCATGTCTGATCATGGACTGTGCAAATGTTCGAGAACCAAGAGATTGGTTTGGATATAGAACATTTGATCCTGTTACAAAAAATATTGTTTGGCACGAAAGTTTGTTTGTAAAACTTATTGAGATACCACATAGTGTAATTGTTCTTGATGAGCTTAACCGTGTGTCTCCACTTGTTATTAATACTTTGATACCTTTGTTAGACCATCGTCGCTCAACTTATCTGGAGGAGGCTGGTAAAACTATTAGTTGTGGGGAAGGAGTAACTTTTTGGGCACCAATTAATGAAGGTAGTCAATTCACCGGAACTATTGCACTAGATGAAGCAATTTCTGATCGTTTCGGTCTCGTTATGGAATGCAAGTTTTTGCCTTCTATTGAAGAGAAACTTGTTTTGCATAAGAAAACTGGGCTTGAAGCATCTGTTTGTGAAAAGTTAGTTGATGTAGCCAATCAAGTGCGAGTGAAAGCACAGATGGATTCAGCTGATAGTTATAGCAAACCTATTTCAACACGCATGCTTGAGAATGCTGCCAGAGCTTTTAAAAAGCAGGGAGCAAAATCATTGCAATTTACTCTTTTGAATCACTATAGTTCAGCTGGTGGTCAAGCTAGTGAGAGAAACAATTTGCGGACTTTGTTGGTCGGTAAATTTGGACAACTAGCTTAATAGGAGGAATCATGAAAGATCAAATTGATTTGTATGATGATAATTGGGAATACGAAGATTCTGGTGCTTATCTGTATGGTAAGAATTTTAAAAATGTTCAGTCTTCATGGTCGATTTATGTTCCAATTAAATCGACAAGTGAGTATTTAAGGCAAAGTTCCGGTGATGATGACAGATACACTAAGGAGAGTGTTCATCAAACCGAAGAAGATTTGCACAAGGTTTTAAAAGAACTCAATAAAACTATTAATTTGACAGTTAATAGTTCAGATGGACATGAAAAGTGCCTTTCTGTTAGATATAGTGACGGTAAAGTTGTAAACGACCTGTTATCAGATGTTCTTTATGTTTCTCCAGAGAGTCTTCTGAATGAAGAAATGAATTTGATTAGTAAAGATCAAAAGTATTTTGATGTATTAGACGGGCTGAATGGGCAGGCGCTTCTTTGCTCTTTCATTAAGAAAGACATACATGTCGATTCTGCTTTGCAATTTAAAAATTCTGAATCTTGGGCTGTTCGTAATATTTTCATGACTGACTTGCAATCGAGTGCAAGCAACGAAGTTTTTTCAAAATGGCCCGGATTTTTGAGTTATGTTACACAACAAATGGTTGTCTTTGGACAAAAAAAGAAAAATATTGAAGAAAAATTATCTAATTGTATTACCAATGGTTCTATCGAATTTGATGATATCGTTGAACTTCTTTGTTTTAACAGATTAAGTTCTGATAAAATTGACTATTCAATTTTTCCCAAGGAATTTAAACAGAATCTTGATAAAGCCGATACTTATTTCAATGATGCATTGAATAATTTTGTTTTGGACGAACAAAAATTCAATCGTGCTAATAAAATACACAAAGATTTACTTGATATGCTGGAGCCTAGTGAAGGTCTGCCGAAGTCTGTCAATCCTGTAGGAGGGATATTAATTGAAAAAAATAATTCATCTATTAATAGGTCTTTGACTGGAGGAGATGTATACAACAACAACATTGTCATTCCCGGAAATTTGATTAGCAATTCTTTAGATCATAATAAGAATTTGCGGGAAAGAACTAAATTTTTGGATGATCAACTACAATCTCATGTATACAACAAAGACAACTATTTGAGTCAAATAAGTTATAAGTTAGTTGTTCCTGCTGTTAACGCAGAAACAAAAGATGAATACAAGAAAATAGTTAAAAATAATAAAAAAGAAATAAGAGATTTAGAGACTTCATTTATGTTTAGAAATAATGTTAATCAGACATATACCCATGGTACTTTATCAGGTGATCTGGATGATAACAATTTTTATAAAACTTATTTGGAGGAGTATGATAAAATTTATAAACAGAAAGACTTAATTTATAGAAAGAAATATCATGTTGCGATAGCTTTGGACCAAACAGGTTCTATGGGTGGAAGTATTACAGATGCTTCGATTCTGGCAATTATCATGACAGAAGCATTAAAAAACATTAGAGATTTAGATTACTCTGTATATGGTTTTTCTACATCTAAAGATGTTGACACATATGCATATAAAGATAAATCGTATAATAAATCAGAGGCATTGGCAGAAATTCGTCCTTCTGGAAATACGGCATTAGGATATCATTTGTGTTCAATTGCAGATAAGATTCTTGTGCAGAATTCTACCATAGAGAGTAAAATTATGTTTGTGATTACTGATGGTGAACCTACACATGGTTCCAGCGGAAAGAATCCAGTTGAGCT
>Ga0209500_10001294_pt1 | contig 19007 bp, 27 predicted proteins | sample S_140212_EF_Meta_FD_187323 | JGI IMG/M metagenome (GOLD analysis project Ga0209500, IMG submission 187323) | Freshwater microbial communities from Lake Simoncouche, Canada to study carbon cycling - S_140212_EF_MetaG (SPAdes) (version 2) | ecosystem: Environmental > Aquatic > Freshwater > Lake ... | reverse complement strand
ATGTCATCACTACCAAAACACAATGAAGATACTGTTGAGAATTATCCTGATTTAACAAAAAACGATTTGTTCAGAGAACTTTAACATTTGATTTATCGATAGCAATAATAAAATATTTTCTATTTTTATTTGAAAAATATGAATATTTATTTATATTATTGTAAATATAAACTAAACAAAAAAAAATATGAAAAATTTAATATTATTCTTTGTTGGAGTCCTCATGTCACTTCCAACGTTCGCTCAAAACTCAACACTCAATTTTTATCGTGGTAAAACAAAAACCATAGGAGCAGAATTTATTTCGAGTATAAATAACAAATTTTTATTAGGATTTGGTGTGGGTGCCAATCGTGAATCTTTGGACGGAGAGGAACATGTTTACATCATGGATCCAGCGGTGTATGGAGTATTAATAGAAGAGGATAGGGCATCTTTTTATGGGATATTTGGATATTCTCTTACAGAAAGATTCTCGGTTTACACTAATGTAGGATATGGTACCAAAATTTCGTATCATAATGGTTATGATAGGTTTAATATTTCACTTCCATACCCAACATATTTTACTAGTGTTACTTATGGAGGAAGGCTTATTGTTGGAGCAAACGCGGCTTACAGAGTGAGTAATAAATTAAACTTCATCTTTGGATATGATAACTATAGCCAAGGTAAAATAGGAATCGGATTGAGACATTGATGATAAACAAATGAAAAAATATAAATCTATTATTCCTGTGATACTTGGTATAGTGGTTGCTATATGTACTTTCAAAGGTATGATGTGGGTGATGGATATTATATTTTAATTCCATACCTTAACCCTCACTCAAAAGGTGGGGGTTTTTCGTTATACAGATATTTATTAATATGAATCTACAGGAAGATATAAATCGGATTAAAGAAGTGATGGGGATTAATGAAAATCGAAATCTTTTTTTTATACGAAGACAGGATGAATTTATAGAAGATATAATTAATTCTTTCGAGTGGATTGATATAGAGGAAACTGATAGTGATAGTTTTGAAGAATATGTCGAGGAGATTTTGATGCATGCAATAGACAGTTTCTTCGGTCATAATGATATTCTTGCGACCAGTGAAGAAATAGATGAGTTAATTCCACTTGCTCTTAAAATATTACGTAATGAAGAAAGGTTATTCAAAAGAATCAAACGTAATTACATAAATTATATGGTTACAAGAATTGATGAATCCAATTACGCAGTTCCTATTAAGAGAAGATTGGGTAGGATAATCAAGTATATACGTTCTCAATATAGTAATTTAGCCGCTGATAGATTCGACAACTTTGACCATTTTTTAAGGAGACTTGCATTCGACACAACGAGAGATATTGCCATGGATCTTTTTGATTCCGAAGATTTTGATGATATGTCGAAGATGATGGATGACTTCGAACCAAAAATGTTGAATTATATAAAAACCAATAAAGAAATGTATGACGAGATTCATAATTACTTTTTCTCAGAAGGTGGTTGGGGTGACCCTGATGAAAGTTCATTTGAAAACGTGAACAGATTAAATGAATCCAAAGAAATGCTTCTTGTCAAAAGAAGAATGGATGCTTTGCTTGACTATATTGAAGTATCTTATGATTGGCTATCACCAAGAAGATTCGATAACTTTGAGCATTTTCTAAAAAGGGTTGTATTCTCAGCAACAAGAGATTTCGTTCACGATGAAATAGGAGGGGAATATGACCAACAGTTAGATATTCGTGAGAAGTTGGAACCACAAATATTGGAGTTTATAAAAAGAAATGAAGGAATATATAATGACATCTACGATCACTATATCTCTAACATAGGTTAATCAATTAGATTGACATTCCATCTATCACCCGTTTTGTGGATAAATTTAGTTTGGCGTTATCTAAACCCAACATGTTAAACAAACTATATGAGTCATCAAATAATTCTCTCACACGTCCGATTGAAATATCTGCGGCAATACCGTAATGTAGACCATAATATACCTTATTACCAATTTCACCTGGTGTGATAACATAAGTCACAACCTCGGGGAACTTAGGCAAGATGATTCTGTCAATTACTCTACGTAAAGATTTTTCACCATCGAAGGGGGTAGGGGGTAAATTCAATCCCGGCATATGATAGATTTAATAAGTAAACGGTTCATCAGGAAATAAAAGCCACAAGGTTTTTACTGGTACATTATATTCATTTTGAAACCATATTTTTACGTAGTTCATGATTTCTTTTTGGCTCAAACCAAAAAGAGATTTCATATCGTTAATCAAGTCAGTGCTAATATATAATTTTTCATAACGTCTTCGGTAACCCATCGCTCGACCACCGTTGTGTATTATATCAAAGCCATCCTCGTCATAATAATCTTCTGTGAAATTCAGTGTACTTAAGTACTTCATCACCAATCTTTCGAATCTTTGCTCAGATATAATATACTTCATAGATATAAATATACATTTACTCAGAAACGGGAACAAGAACTTGCTCGTCCACAGACTTTCTCACGTACTTGTACTTAGGTCTACTCCACACCCATTCATTCAAGACAATATCCGCGGTAACGTGAGTCACACAGAACATCAACGTCAACCCTTCGATGATTTCCTTCCTTAGGTCAAACCAACTACCCTTACCTCTACCGTAACTTCTATTGTCATACCAATCCCCTTGCCTCTTTTCATCAAAGGTCTGTACCATATCACCCAAGAAATCCAACTCGAGTACGTATATCTCGGGGTACTTCATATCCAAGTACTTAAACATTATCTTCTTCATGTCCTAAAGTTACGGAATTAGGATGAGATTAACAAGATTTAATAAATATTTATATATAAAGTAATTATGCCGCATAAAGATCCGATCGCCAGAAAAGAATACCTTAAACAGTATACAGAAAAAAATAAGGAGAAGAAAAGGGATTATGACAAAGAATATAATGAAAAAAATAAAGAAATGAGGGCAAAACATTATGCCGAAAATAAAGATGAAGTTAATCGAATTAGTAGAGAGTGGTACGAAAAGAATAAAGAATACAGAAAAGAATATAAAAAAAAATATACAAATAATTTAAGGTCAACAGACCCTCTTGTTAAGTTAAAACATAATATATCCTGTTTATTAAGACAGTCACTTAAAAAAAAGGGTTATTCTAAAAAATCGAGAACTTACGATATTTTGTGTTGTTCGTTTGAAGAATTAAAATTACATTTAGAAAATCAATTTGAATCTTGGATGAATTGGGATAATTACGGAAAATACCAAAAAGATACTTTTAATTTTGGTTGGGATCTTGACCATATTATACCAGTATCATCTGCATTAAATGAGGAAGATATTATCATGTTAAATCATTATATAAATCTTCAACCTCTTTGTTCTAAATTTAATCGAGACCTTAAAAAAGATAAAATTAATAATATTTAACTTTATAGTCTCCATCGTATATAATATAAGAATTATTCTCAATCCAATCGCCGGTATTTAAGTATCTAACGCCATTAACTATCTTATCATCAGGTTGATGTATATGTCCTGTGATTACGGTGTCACAGTTATGTTTGATACCTTGTCGAACAATTTCTTCCTCAAATGATGTCATAAACTTTATTGCTTCCTTAACCCTATTCTTTAAGAACTTAGATAGTGATCTTTTATATCCCCAAGACTTTAATCTTCTGTCAATACTGATGGCTAAATCATATCCAACGCTACCCAAAATTCCTAGCCACTTCAACTTAACGACCCCATCATATAAATCCCCGTGTGTAATGTAAGTATTCTTCCAAATATATTCATTATGAATTTCAATGTTTCCGAAATGTAAATCATCATAATCCCTCATAAACTCGTCGTGATTGCCGGGAATATAGATTACCTTTGTCCCGTTTTTTGAATAAGATAAAATCTTTCTTAGTACATTTGTATGTGATTGCGGCCATCGGAACTTTCTCTTTAATAGCCACCCATCAATGATATCTCCTACAAGGAATAAATAATCAGGTTGGTATTGTTTAAGAACTTCTAAGACTTGTGTTGCGTTGGATCCTTTTGAACCCAGATGAACATCTGATATGAATAATGCTTGTATCTTTATTCCCATAAATACTCAATTTTATCACTAACTTTCCACATTATCACGACCTTATAGCCAGTAGTTGTGGTCATACTTAAAAAACGCGGGGTTGTTCTTATTCATTATGGATAGAATGGCAACTTTAACCATATAAAATAATCCTTTCTTCTTAAATCTTCTATCTGTGGTATATATCTTCTTATTCACCACCTTAAAGAACTTAGGGGAGATTTTACTACTAAGATGAAAATCCTCAGCAAACTTATCTTCATCATCAAACCCTCCAGCACTTATAAATGATTCAAATTCAAATAACATAAAACCACCAATAGCGCATGGGGAATATCTAACCGATAAATCTCTAAAGAATTCAAAGATGGGGAAGACAAATGAATACCTGCCTTCACATCTAAACTTACACGTCACCAGCTCCAATGATTGTTTCTGTATAATATCCATACACTCTTTTATGGTGGTATTATCAATTAAGAATATATCAGCATCCAAGAATAATATATAAGGGGTTGTGGATAACATGGTGCCCTTGTTTCTTGCTACACTCGGATATCCACCATCAATAATAGTAATGTTCAAATTATCATGTCCTCCTGATAATATAATGTCCCTTGTCGAATCATCAGAGGAATCGGCAATAATAACTTTTGTACCTGATATGTTTTCTTGTTTATTTAATAAACTCAGAGTTAAATCAATTAACTCCATTTCATTCTTACAAGGTATAACGATTGTTAGTAGGTCTTTTATCATACCAATAAATAGAATAAAGAAACTCACACCATATTAAATAATTGTGATGATTATCCAATTAATTCACTCAGTTCGGACCAAACATAATCCACTACACTTCGTTCCGTGGATGGTCCTCACTTCATTCATTAATCGTATAATCTTCCAAATCTTATTTTTTATCACACATTTGGAGTATTATAACATTCGTATCACAATCGTATATTTGCGTATCATATCGGGATAATCCTACATGGGGACAAATTGTCCCCACCTAATTACTCCCCCGCTAAGTGAGGGGACATCAAACGACATGGTGTTTAGTGTGAAGGTGAGATGTTAAATAAACCATCCCCATTCGGGGAATATCCGAATTAACATATATTATTTCACGATATTATAATTTTCATACGACAAGATATTATAAATTACCTGCGGTATAATTAGATATCTTCTATTCGTCCCACTTTCCTCCACCACTCTCACTTCGTTCGGTGGGGATGCTCCACCATCTATGACATGTCCGTTGAAGGGGACTCCCTTTGGTCGGTCTACGACACTATAATGGTCGTCTCATATGGTCCATATAACCATGTTGATTCGTTGAAGGGGGGGATAATATACTCATATAACACTCACTACGTTCGTTACACGCGGGGTCTCACTTACTATTCCTATTTTTGCTAGGATTTATATATAGTAAAAATATGGTCTTCTTGATATCGTCAGGGGGGAAAAAGTGGTCATTACACTATAACCAGCCATAAATCCACTACTCATGGTGGGGGAAAGTGGCATAGAGTGGGGGAACTAAATATCCCCAAAGGGATTATCCCCCATGTAACGCTCCCCTGACATTTTGTCAAAGTCAAGTTTTTTGGTCATAATAGTTATCCACAAGGGAAAAAGTTTTCCACATGGTGACCCCGCCAGACATAATGTCAGTATGTGGATATCTTTATTTTTATATGTTCCGAGTGGGGGGTTTATTCACTTTGTTCACAAATGTGAATATATTTATCCACATGGAAGATTTTGTTTATAAGATGGATGTGATAGAGGAGGGGAGAATCAGGTTTATCATTTCCCTCAACGAAGTGGAGATGGGTTCGTTGTATTTTGAGAAAGCAAAAAAGACCTTCCATCGAAAGCCTGTGAGTATGAACTCATGGGGGTGTGTCGATGCGAAGGTCGAAAGGTTGTATGAGATGACTGACTACGACATCACCCCCAAGGATATTGTGGGCAAGTGTCAATCGCTCATACGTGAATATGTGAATGGGTAATTATTTTTTGGGGTTGGGGTTTCTGATCCAATCATAGATGCCAGCAACGAACCAACCGATAAACAAGTAATAAAGGATTTTTCTCATAGAAACAAATGTAATATAAGTTTGGGGAAGTTCCAACTATTTTGGTATTTATAATAAAATGAATTTCGATGGGAGACATTAAGTACGGATATACTACTGAGGAGTTATATGACAATTATACATTCAAACTAATAAAGAGGGCATTAATGAGGGAGTTCCCCTACATTAAGAATGTATTTGTTAATCCCCCTGACTTGGGGAGGTTTAATACCATATTTCTCAACTTTGATTTTGACCCCACCATTTGGGGGGAGATGTATAATGACCCAATGAAGAGTTGGTTAAAAGATTTTGCCGATAAAGGAGGATATGTTGATTTGTCGTACCCCATAACATCAACCGATATGAAGTATGAGGAATACCAACCAATTAGAAAAAGTATTGAGAAGGTTATATCTCAGGTTGCCAATTCAGAAGCCGTCCCCCGAGAGTTAAAGATACAAGGAGATCGTCCCGTTGCCATTGGGACATGGCATATTAATCGTAAGAAGGGGGCACCTGACTATTCGTTCTAACCTCCCTGTGGTCGGGGACATTAGAGTCCACAAAACTTTTAAGGTGTGTCTAAACATTCCCCGAACAATACAAAAAAAGGTTGGGGTACTCCTATTACCATGTTATATAATCTGGATTATGATCAGCAGCGCAGGCAATTCCAAGAACTAATTGTACTACACATACAGAACATTCTTTGGTTACCCCTACGTGGTTTTTATTCCTGACTGCCTGTCATCCCCACCTTTGACAATAGATTATTTTGTTTGGGGTGTAACGGAGTCCACTCTACCGAGTGATGACTCACCCCGCCCCCTTATCCATCCGTACGACAGAACATCAAGTACATAAAGGTCGTCATAATATATTACCCCACCAAACATTGTCATATATATTTCCCCACAACTTATCCACCTCCTTATAGTCGGGGACAAATACTTGTCCACACTAACAACTTGTGGATAACTCATAGGGAGGGGGGGATAAATAAATCTGTCATAAGGGTACCCTCTGGCATGGGGGTCTGCCCCTATATGGGGGGGCCTATACCCCCCCTCCCCCCCGGAATCCCCCGATATATAGTGTCAGAATGTCAGTTTAGGGGGAATAATAGTCGATATTGCGCAAAATAATTTTTGGGGAAAAAATGACCCCATCCTTAATTGGTTCTGTATAATGCGGGGGAAGTTCGTTTCTAAACACGACCCCCCTATTATAATTTACCTCTTCAATGGGGAAAAAAATTTTGGGAAAATTTTCTAAAAATCAGGATTCGTATAGTTTAAGAACATTTTTGGAAAATGTTATGAGTTGTTCTTTAGTGGCATTATTTTTCATTGTATTCGCTAGTCTTGAAATGATTTGGACATTATCTTTAACATAACCTTTTGATGAGTCTATTCTATCAATGGAATAGTAATTTGGGGAATCATGTTTTTCAATGTCCAAAACAAGTTCCATTCCAAGTAGAGGACAATATTTTGGGATTATAATATCATCAACATCTAAATTAAAATCCAATCCTCTGTATTTCGAACTTTCTTTTGACCTATACCAAATAATATACTCGGGGGATTTTATTTTAATGAAAGTTTGTTTTTCTTTTCCCCCGCTTCTTGTTTTTAGTGTTTTGATATTATCCCAATATGAGAAGTCGTTATTTGATATTTGGGTATCAATTTCTTTTTGTTGTTCATTTAGTGGTTCACCGACAGGGGGGAATATTCCTTTATCTCTTAGAGCTCGTCTAACTTTTTCTCTTCTTTTTTGTTCCAATCTTTTGTCGGGATTGTTCTTTCTCCAAATGTAGGGTCTGTATGCCATATATGATTTTGTATAATATAAATGTAATATAAAAGGGGGGATATGTAAATAATATATTATTGTTTTTATGGGGGGATATTCGTATACGGCTTCGTCCGTTCTCCCTTCGGTCGTGGGAATCCCCAGCCCCTTTTTGTGATGGTTGGGTATTTATGAATATGAAATATATTATAATGGAGAGTAGGTTGGAGGATCTTTTTGAGAGGTACATGGAATCAACTTATGATTTGAAATTTTACAATGCTACTCGAGAGTTTAGAATTAAAGAAAGGTTAGGTCGTATATTTGGGGACTTATGGGAACAAAGGTTTTACTATGGGAATAGTTTGGAGGAGAATTTGTTGAAGTCGATGTTTGGGGAGGGTACCAATAAGTTATTGTTGTTTTATTTAAGGAAGAAGTTTCCTAATCTTGAGATTGATGGAATTGAGACCACCGACCCTGAGAGTTTAATATAACCCCTCCCGATAAAGGGGTTTTTTATTTTATGGATATTTATGAGTATGAAAAAAATTGTAAGACTTACGGAATCTGAATTGATTAAGATTATACGAGGGGTGATTAAAGAAGGTATTGATATTCTTGATGATTTGAAACCCTATATGGAATCAGGTTGTGTAAGTGTAAAATATAAGGGGGACTATGTTGTGGTGGATGTGGAGAGTCCGAGTTATTTTGAATCGGAGGGGTTTGATAAGGATACAGGTCTTAGGATTAAAAGTAAGTTGAGGAAGAATGGATTCATGAGTATGGGTGTTGGTCAATACATAAAGAAGTTGAACTAATATTTATAATAAAGGAAAAAACGATATGAAAAAGATATTAAGACTAACGGAGTCGGAATTGGTGAGATTGGTTAAGAAGGTTATTAAGGAACAGGAGGATGATGATAGACCGTTGAATTCAAAAAAGTTTATGTTTGATGATAGTGTACTTTTATTAAAGGGGGCATCTTCAAAAACGATTCAACATTATTTATCACAACTCCCTGATACGATTAGATTTATTACAATTGTAAATGGTGAATCTGCTGATTTCTCTGATGTTAACGTATGTGGGCTTGATGAGTTATATATTGTTAATTTGATGAATACCCCAAACAATTTTGAGGATACTGTTGATTGTGATTATAATAAGGTTACTGATTTTATGTATGATTTTGATATCGATGATGGTCAGGATGATGATGAAGTCAGTTTCAGAGATGATGACAAAGAATAATAAAGTAATACCCCTCCCGACAGAGGGGTTTTTTATTTCCTAAACATTGACCCCCTATTTGAAAATACTCCTTCAATGTGAAAAAAAATTTTTGGAAAATTTTGTGTGGTATGTAGATTATTGTATCTTTGTACTTCAACGATAACCTCTACACGATATGATGATTTCTATTTTAGTTTCCGCTCAGTACTACGAGAATTATTCTGATTCCAAGAACCCTTATTGGAAGCCGAAGGGTGGGGTGGATTTTTCATTTCCAGTTGATTCCGATTTGGTGATGTATGCTTTTAAGGAGGATTTGAAGAATGCTCTCATCAAGATGGTGGAGGATCAGAGCAATGAGTATTCTCTATATGAGTACATCTCCCATGAGGTTAAGTTCTCTGATCCAATTGTGGTTGATGGACTTGGTGAGGAGTTGGGGAAAATGTTTGTTAATTAACAGGTGATGGGGATATTCGTATACGGCGGTCCGTTCTCCCTTCGGTCGTTGAAATCCCCAACCCCTTTTTTGACTATTTATATTAAACATATATTATGCCATACTCTACTCCTGTCTTTAAGCAAGAAACCATTGATTACTTGGTGGATAAATTTGACCCCTCGTCTACGATATTGGATGTTGGAGCTGGTGCGGGTTATTATTCCAAATTGCTTAAGGGGATTTTTCCTAACATGGATGCAATAGAAATATTTGAACCATATATTGGTCAGTATGGATTGAAATCAAAATACAATAATGTTTGGAATGCGAATATCTTAACCTTTGAATTTGATTATTATAATATTATTTTGATGGGGGATGTATTGGAACATATTGAGGAGGGTGAAGGAATTGAAATAATTAAAAAGTTATATTCAAAATGCGATGAGTTGGTTGTTGCCATTCCGTTTAATGCTCCACAAGGTGAGTGGGGAGGTAATATCTATGAAACCCATCTTCAACCCAAATTAACTCATGAGGATTTTCTTCAAAAGTATGAGGGGTTTAAGCCGTTGGAATATAGAAACGATTATGGGGTTTATATAAAATCCTAAATTGGATAACTTATATTTATAAGATATGAAATACATCATCAGGGAAAGCAGAATGGAAAACTTGATATTCAAATATTTGGATAATAAGTTGGATGGAGTTAAAAAAAAGAAAGGAAAATATTGTGATATTGTCTTTGCGTTTCCTGATGAAGAATTTGGGTTAATAGGATGGAATTCTCCCGATCAATTATTCACTTTTGTGGATTTGATCAATGACGTTAAACTTATGTTTTCAATTGAACGATCTTATATTCTTGATGTCATCGGAAGGTATGTTGAAAGTAGATACAATTTGAAGGTAAATAAAAACTGGCTTTCCTATCAAATAGGTACCAGCAGGTTGACAGTAGATAGTTAAACTCATAAGATATGATTGTGTTTCTAATAACGATTGGATTTATTTCTTTATTTTTTATATTGATGTCCGTGAGATTGATATTTCTTAAGGGTGGTGAGTTTAAGGGAACTTGCTCCTCACAGGGAAATGTCTGTGAGGTATGTGGAAAGAAGGGTGAATGTAATAAATGATTGGGGATATTTATAAGATATGAAATATATTATAACTGAAAATCAGTATAAGAAACTTGTTAAGAGTAGTGAGTCCATTACTAATGTTATTATCAAATATCTGAATAAATATATTGATGGAGGTAAACGTAAGATTACTCCAAAGTCTCGTAATTACGGAAATCTTCGTGAGGATTGGTGTGTAGGTGATAAGGAAACAATTACCGCAATTTATTTTTTTAATGATGGTAAATTTGACCGAGGTAACTTGCTGGTATCCAGAAACCTTGTTAATACTCTTTCAGAATTTTTGAGTATAAGAAAGACATATGTTTTGCATGTAATTCTTGAATGGTATGATGAGACGATGGTTCCGAAGTTTGAACAAATTGTTGGGGAGTCTGGATTATCTATTGAAAACATTAGCTCATCGGATAGAGACTACGAGTGTATTCCTGAACCTGTAAAACCTGAAGGAATTACAGATGAAGAAATGATTAACTATATTGTTAAAAACACTCTTTATACAAAGGAAGATGTTATTGAAAGAATTGAATCAGGAGAAGAATCCCTTGAAGATTTATTTTTACATATTGTACATATCCAAGACCAAAAAAGAATTACGGGATTTTAATTATTCACCCCACCCTTTATTAGGTGGGGTTTTTTATTTTATATGTGTTTGTATATTTATTGATAATGAAAATCATAATACGAGAAGATCAATACAGATTATTAATTGAACGTTTCCCAAAGAAAACTGAAGAAGAATTTTTGGACAATGCCAAAAAAATTCACCAAGATGAAAATGGAAATCCAAAATACGATTATTCACTTGTTGATTATAAAAATGTAACGACGAATGTTAAAATTATTTGTCCAAAACATCGAGAAAAAAGATTGAAAGAAAAAGGGGTTGAATACTTTGAAATGACTCCATCTAAACATCTTGAAGGTCAGGGTTGTAGGTATTGTTATGCGGAAAGATATACAAAATATCCCGAGGAGGACATTGAGAATGAAGCAAAAAAATACAAAACTACTGCAGAATTCAAAAAATTGGCATTTCCTTATTTTAATGCAGCAATAAAAAAGGGTCGTGAATTTTATAATAAAATTACTAGTCATTTTGATATAGAGCCAGAATCCTTCGGTGAAAGATTTGTCGCCGAAATTTTGGTAAAAAATGGATTGATTGAAGAAAATTGTTTGAAAACAAAAAAATGTAAGAATAGGGAAAAAACTTTTAATGATTGTACAAACACAATTAAAGGTCAATATTGTAGACTTCTTGAGTTTGACTTTTATATCCCTGAATTGAACACCATTATAGAGTACGACGGGGACCAACATTTCAGGGAAAGTTCTAAATACAAGGGAAAAAAGTTTGAAGCAACTCAAAGGAACGATAAGCTAAAAAATAAATATTGTTTGGAAAATGGAATCAAACTAATTAGAATACATTTTAGATTTCCTGCGAACAAAATTGAAGAATCCATACTGGCATCAATTAAAAATCCACAACCAATCACGTTTTTAGGTAATTATCCAAATGTTGACCAATAAAAGAATTTGATTATCCAACCCCATCTTTTATAGGTGGGGATTTTTTTTTAATTTTATTTTTATTATCATTATCATATGGTACCTGATAGGCTTAAAAAGATAATATTCCGTAAGTTATATGATGATTTGTCTCATGTGGAGATAATTCCATATGTAGATTCAATATGGTTTATCGATAGGGATAAAAAGTATTGGTATTTCGAATATGAACCCAAGATGGAATTTTTATGGTGGAGGGATAGTTTCTTTGAGGATTTTTTTATTTTATTTTCTCTTGAAGTCAATGAGTTTCAACCGATTTTGGCAGAATGGGTTAAAGAAGTTTTGAATTCAAAGGTTATTACAACTAGTGACTGGGGATTTATACATGGATGCAGGGTTGAAGAGGTTTTGAATTGTGGGGACACTGCCCCCACTTTTATAAAAGTGGATTCAAATCGACCTTTAACGGGTCAATTCGATCCAATGGTGGAAAATGTATTGAATTATAAGGTGGACTCAGCATCTCCCACTCTTGGTGAACGTCTATCCGTTTTGGAAGGGGTTCTGAACAATAAGGAAGAAATCGTTGAGGATATTCGAGTCCGTATTATTCGGTAGGTAAGTATTAAAGTGGTTCGCAAGTTACGCCATTACAGATGAATATACCAATGACTTCACCATTAGAATCAATTTGGGCAATTCTGAATGGACCTGTTGTTGTATCTGTTGATACGTTAGAATATGCTATAAACCCTGCTCCACTTATTCCATAAATAAAATCTCCTATGACTAATCCTGCGTATGTATCGCTCGCACTAGTCAAGGTCGTTATATTATAGTTTGTGGTACAAAAATCTGAACAAGTTGCTCTCACCGATCCGTGAGTAAAGATTGTTGGAAACGGAGTTGGACTTGGAGTTGCGGTATTGGTTGGGGTAAGTGCGATTGTAGAGGTTGGAGTTGGGGTCGATGTGGTTGTAGAGGTTGGAGTTATATCTGGTGAGTCATTATATTCTTCAGTCGCAGATCCGATTGGGAAACCACCAAAAGCTAAACCGGCATTTTGTGTTCCTGCTCCTGCTAAAAGACGCCTTGCGGTTATTAAAGCTCCACCTGTGGACCATGATGAACCATCATATTCTTCAGTACATGATACTGAAGAAGGAGATACTAATCCTCCAAAAGCAAGTCCGGCATTTTGTGTTCCTGTACCTGCTAAACGATTTCTTCCAATTATTAAAGATCCACCCGAGGACCATGATGTACCATTATATTCTTCTGTACATGATACTGAAGTAGGTGTTTGTCCACCAAAAGCAAGTCCGGCATTTTGTGTTCCCGATCCTGCTAAATAACTTCTTCCGGTTATTAAAGTACCACCCGCGGACCATGATGAACCATTGTATTCTTCGGTACATGATAATGTTAGGAAACCACCAAAAGCAAGTCCTGAATTTTGTTCTCCTGCTCCTGCTAAACCAGTTCTGGAGGTTATTAAAGATCCACCTGAGGACCATGATGAACCATTATATAGTTCAGTACATGATAATGTAGAAGGTGCCGCATACCCACCAAAAGCAAGTCCCGCATTTTGTGTTCCAGCGCCAGCTAATTGACCTCTTGCGGCTATTAAAGATCCACCTGCGGACCATGATGACCCATCATATTCTTCGGTACATGATCCATAAGAACCACTTCCTCCAAAAGCAAGTCCAGCGTTTTGTGTTCCTGCGCCCGCTAAAGCGCTTCTAGAGGTTATTAAAGATCCACCTACGGACCAAGCCCCGATAACGGGAGCTGCGGTTGGTGTTGGAGTTGATGTCTGAGTTGGAGTTTGAGTTACTGATGGTGTTCCCGTAGGAGTTGGAGTTACACTTGGTGAATTATTGTATTCTTCGGTACATGATACCGGATTAGATCCAGCATTATATCCACCAAAAGCAAGTCCGGCAGTTTGTGTTCCTGCACCTCCTAAATTAAATCTCGCAACTATTAAAGCTCCACCTGCAGTCCATGATGATCCATTATATTCTTCGGTACATGATACTACCGCAATACTAGTATCTAGTCCACCAAAAGCAAGTCCGGCGTTTTGAGTTCCTGCCCCTGCGACATAAAGTCTCGCGGCAATTAAAGCACCCCCTGCGGACCATGCGGTACCGTTATATTCTTCAGTACATGATAATATTCCTGAATCTCCTTGACCACCAAAGGCAAGTCCAGCGTTTTGAGTTCCTACTCCGCCTAAGCTTTGACTTGCGGTTATTAAATTCCCACCTGCGGACCATGAAGACCCATTATATTCTTCTGTAGACGCTAAAGTGCTGTATAATCCTGATCCACCAAAAGCAAGTGCAGCATCTTGAATTCCTGCGCCCGCTAAACAACAGCTAGCATTTATTAAAGCTCCTCCTGCGGACCATGATGAACCATCGTATTCTTCTGTACAATTTGCATAGAACAACTCACTAACACTACCACCAAAAGCAAGCCCCGCATTTTGTGTTCCAGCTCCCCCCATAACATATCTTCCGTTTGATAAAGTTCCACCTACGGACCATGTTGAACCATTGTATTCTTCAGTACAGTAATTAAATCTACCACCAAAAGCGAGTGCGGCATTTTGTTCTCCTGCTCCTGATAAACCTTGTCTAGCGGTAATCATAGAATTACTTGAGGTCCAAGCACCAATGGCAGGCACACCAGCATAACTTGTCCAATACCCATTAGCATTTAACCAAGTTACGGCTTCTAATGAAGAATTAAAATTTTGTCCAGTAATTCTATTTGCTAAGATGATAAATTGTAAATCAGAAAGAGTTTGGGTTCTCCAAAATGTTACGTCTCCATATATTCCATCGGGGCCTAAACGACCTCCTGATGGTAAGCTTGTTCCAATACAATACCCTAAATCTTCATCAGGTCCTTCCCACCATTTAAGACCACTTGGACTCTCCCCATATGGTTGATCTTGAAAACCTACAGAAAGTGCTCCGTATTGTTCGGAAACACCTGACGTGATGAAAGTTGGGTTGTACGCAAAGGGTCTTGATGTCGCCATATTTTTGAATAAAAAAAGTGTTTATTGATAAATAGTTTATAATCAAAAAAAACCTCTCTCTTATTCGGTTGGAGTTTTTTTATTTGTATATTTATTGTTATGAAATATTCTATAACTGAGAATCGATTAAATAGGGTCTTTGAGTCCTTTATGGACTTCCAATTTGATTTGGTATATAATTACGACTTTGATGAGTTTACAACAAAGGACGGAGATATATTTGGGTATCTTATCGATTCTGAATTTTTTTATGGGTTTTTTTCAGGTGAAAACACACTTCATTCTATGTTTGGTGACGCAACGGATGAGTTGTTGTTGAATTATTTAAGAGATAGATTTCCTGATTTTGAGATTGAAGGTATTGGTCATGATCCATATCAATCAAATTAATTTTTTTTATATTTATTGATATGTTAAGTAATCAAGAATTAACGGCATTAAATAGGATTACAAATTCTTCTTTGTTAAAGTATATCTATCCCATGGTGGATAGTGTGGACATTAGTTATATTGGTGAGGGAACTATACGTGGAACACTGGTTTATAAATACAAAGTTGCTGTGTATCTAAATGATGATTCGATTACTACAGAAAATATGTATGATAAAAAATTCGATCCTTTTTATCTTCTTTTTCATTATATCAGTGGAGAATTTTTATATTATTTGGGAATACCCCAAGGTAATAACCAATTTTATATTGAGGTTTACTCTCCTGATGGGTCTCTTGTTATGAGTGATTATTGAAATTTTTGTATATTTATTGTTATGAAAAAAGTTTTAAGATTAACGGAGTCAGAATTGTTTGGTTTGGTAAAAAATGTTATCAAAGAGGCAAAAAGATTGAAGAATCAAGATATAATTGACGCTATCTTGGATAAAATTAGTTCACAGGGAATCGATTCTTTAACTAAAACTGAAAAATATATATTGGATAATCCTGATGCTGATTTGGACAAAACAGGAGATTCTGATTTCATGAGCCATGAAGTTGAATGTCTTAGGTCTTACATTGAGTTCATGTTTGAACCATCTGATGTTGAGACGGATGAAAATGGAAATTATGTAAACCACGAAGGAGGGGATCTTTATGTTTGGAACAACAATCAGACTCCTGAAGATACTGAGGATTGTTTTGATAGATTTTTTGATTATTTGGAGGAACTTGTAAAATCTGATGCATTTCCCGATTGTGCAGGAATGGATTTGGGTGACGTTGATGCCCATATTTATGAATTTTTCTTGGAGGAAATCGAAAGACAAAAAAATATGAGGGACGATTTTGATGAACTTCTACAATAAATGAAACCCCACCTTTATTCGGTGGGGTTTTTTTATTATATTATATTTTATGAAAAAGATTATTTTTATTGTTATGATGTTATTGGGTTTGGGAGTTAATTCTCAAACTATGGAAAAGGGTTATTTGAATCATTTGCTTGATTCTCAGGAAACAGTTAATAGAAAATTTGAAATGTTCCCCAAAGCGAAAAAGGTTATTGTTCGTAGAAGAAATGTTATTGTTGTGTTTGACCGAAATGATTGGGAGAAAATGAGATTGATATCACGAGGTAGAAGAAGATTTCGGGCGATTTAATATCTAACCCCTTTTTTATATGTAATTATTTTATTTTCCACGATAAATCAGTTATATTTGTCTTAGTTATGGAAAAGTCAAAAAGAGCAAAGTATGGACAGTTCAACACTGAATTGAATGAATGTGAGTTCACCATTGAGGAATTAAGAAAAAGGTTTGATTTATCGGGATGGGTTTTGGAACCAAGTTTTGGTTCGGGTAACTTTATTTCCGAATTAAAAAAAACCGATTTGAATATTGATTGCTTTGAGATTGACCCTGAGGTGTTTTCACCTATTGATGGGGCCAATTGTTTCTTGGGGGATTTTCTCTTAACAGATTTTGATAAACAATATGATTTTATTGTTGGAAATCCTCCATATATTGAATTGGTTTATTCTTTTTATAATGAAGAGGAAAAGGGTAAATTACGGGAACGATTTAATTTTGAAAAAAGGGGTCGAATCAATCTGATTCATTTGTTTATGGACAAATCCTTTGAGTTATTGAAAAATGATGGGGTGTTGGCATATCTTTTACCTTCAACCATATTATCAAGTCCGTGGTATAACGACATTCGGAAAAAAATCTATGATGAATATTCAGTTGTGGATATCATTTGCGATATTCCATTCAAAGATGTATCCATCGATGTTTGCCTTTTGATATTACAAAAAAAGGTGGATGAAGGTCATTCATTCATAAGTTTGAAAAATAACTATTATACATTGACCAAAAATGTTTCAAATGGCATGACCTTAAAGGAAAAAGGTTTTGAATGTAAAATTGGGGACATTCTGTGGTATAATGTTAAAGAAAAGTTGACCGATGATTCTTCTCAAAAAATATTATTATATTCAAATAATATTGGAGATAATGAAATCAAAATTGGTGGTAAACTTCGAAGCAAGATTCCAGGAAAAAAACAATATATTATTTCTGATAATACCATCCGAGCAAAAGATTGTATTGTTATGCCACGGGTAATATCAAAAAATATGAAATTTGCCCTGATTGAAGATAATGATTCTTACATGTTTGAAAATCACGTTATGGTGATTACTCATGAAAACAAGGAAATGATTAAGGAACTATATGAAATGATGGTTGGGGGACATATATCCTTTGAAGATTATTTTAATAGCACCAACATTACCGTGAACGAAATATTAAATTTTGAATATTAACTATTTATTTGTATATGGCACTACCCAATGAAAACATCGCTCGTCAAAAAATGACTGGTTTGATTGACGTATTGAAAAATACGGTGAACAATATCGGAAATAATTGGACATCAAAAGACCGAGAAGATTATATTTTCAATCAGGTAACATCTTTGGATTTTATTAATGATGGTCAATTTATTCTCGACAATAAAGCATGTGTTGCCAAAATGAAACCGGTTTATAATTCATCTGACCCATCAAAATTCACCACAATTACGTTGTCGAATTATTTCGATGATATTGATGTTGATTCGGTATATTTCATTAAAGAACCATTTGGGTCAAAAGCATCTCCAGACTTTTTGATTGTATCAAGTAATGGCCTTTTAGGAATCGAAGATAAATCATCAAAAGGTGGAAAAGTCACATTCAACACCGGAACTCCTGGCGGAAACAAGTTTATCATGTATTATGATAGGAAGGATAAAAAAATATTTTTAATTTCTGGCAAACAATGGGGGTGGGAAAATGATATCGAACGTGAGTATAAACAATTCACAAAAGAGATGATTGATTATGCTAAAAATAAGTTTGAAGAGAGGTTTGGAGATAGGGTAAAGAAAATGACATATTATGCCCGACCAATGTTGGTTGATAAAAATAAAATTAAGGACATTTGGAACAAAGATGAAGAAGATGTCATTAACATGCTAAAAAAACATCTTTAATTAACTTTTAACTCCCTCCCCATAAAGGAGGGTTTTTTATTTTTCTGAGTATTTATCTGAATAACTCTTGATAAAATGAGACCAATCAAAAATACAATTAAAAGATTATTGGATAGACATATTCTAAATCGAATTA
>Ga0209500_10001293_pt1 | contig 19012 bp, 5 predicted proteins | sample S_140212_EF_Meta_FD_187323 | JGI IMG/M metagenome (GOLD analysis project Ga0209500, IMG submission 187323) | Freshwater microbial communities from Lake Simoncouche, Canada to study carbon cycling - S_140212_EF_MetaG (SPAdes) (version 2) | ecosystem: Environmental > Aquatic > Freshwater > Lake ... | reverse complement strand
GAATTTCTGCAGGATCTAATATTACTAATGGTAATAGTAGTGTTGATATTCCAACTAGTAATGGAAATATTAACCTCACATCAAATGGAAATCTTTCATTAACAGTTACTGGTACTGGTGTTAATGTTGCTGGAACATTGAATGTTACAGGTAATGCCAATACCGGCAATTTAGGCACAGAGTTTATATTTGCTACAGGTAATATTACTACAACTACTGTTACTGCTAACGTAGCAACAGGTACAGCACCGTTCACTGTTAATTCTACTACACAAGTTGCTAACTTAAATGTAGCAACAGCAGGCGTATCAGGTACTGTAACAACTAATGCTCAACCTAATATTACTAGTCTTGGTAACTTATCAAGTTTAAATGTAACCGGTAATACAATTACTGCTAATTTGATTGCTAATAGTGCTGTATTTGCTCCGGCAATTGTTCAGAACGCTAGTACATATGATACAAGAATTTCACTAGGCAGTAGTACAGGTATAATTGGAATTACATCTGATAGCAACACAACACAATTTGCACCAAGCGGACAAATAACATTAGGTGGAGCTTCACAAATCGTTGGTGGTGCATTTGGTGGTTCTGGTATCACATTGGGTGGAAGTCAAACAGACATATTCCAAAATCGTGGTGGTAATGTAACTGTTCAACTTGGTACAGGTGGTTCAATTGCTAATACTTGGACATTCGCTCAGAGCGGAGCATTTAATACTCCTGGATTAGTTAACGCTATTGGTAACATTAATGGTGCAAACTTAACTACACCCGGTGTATTAAGTGTAACAGGTAATGCTAACGTTGGTAACTTAGGTACAACTAATTTAATTGCTACTGGAACAGGTTCATTCAGTGGCAATATCAATATGAATACATATTGGATAAACAACGTTGGTCTCCCAAGTTTAGACGGAGATGTAGCAACAAAAGCATACGTTGACACATATATTTCTAGTGGTATTAGTTATCATCAACCAGTATATGTTGCCACAACAACTACGTTAGCAACAGCAACAACTGGTACAACAGCATATAATTCACCTAATGGTGCAGCTAATGGTATTGGTGCATATATTAGTACAACAGGATCATTTGATTTAATTGATACTGCTAACGTTCAAACAATTGGTACACGTATCTTGGTTAAAGACGAGGCTAACGCAACTTGGAACGGTATTTATACATGGGCTAATGCTTCAGCTATTGTTCGTTCTACTGATGCTGACCAATATGGTTCAGATAGCACAGAAGCATTAAGTATTAATGACTTCTTCTTTACTGAAGCAGGTAGTGTAAATGCCGGAATTGGATTCATCGTTGCTAGTCCAGCCGGAACAATTACATTTGGTACAAGTAATATTACATTCAGTATATTCACTACATCACGTATATATACTGCTGGTACAGGATTAACACTAAGCAATACTACATTCAGTATTACTAATACAGCAGTAACAACTGGTAGTTATGGCAGTGGTGACAGTGTTGGTACATTTACAGTTAATGGTCAAGGACAACTAACAGCCGCAAGTAATACAGCTATTACTGCTAATGCCGCTAACTTAACTGGTACAACATTAAATGCAGGTGTCGTTACTTCTAATTTAACTAGTGTTGGTACATTAGGTAATTTATCAGTATCATATGATATTACTAGTGGTAATGTTTATGCTAATAGTGGCACAGTAAAAGCTACATCATTAACTGGTACATTAACTACTAATGCTCAACCAAACGTTACTTCAGTTGGTACACTAACAAGTTTAAATATAACTGGAACAGCGGATGCTGGTAACTTAACTACTACCGGCAATGCTAATGTAGGAACATTAAAAGTATCAGGTACAAGTAATTTAGGTAACGTGGGTAATCTTACAATTACTGGTGGTTCTAGTGGATACTATTTAAAAACAGATGGTTCAGGTAATTTAACTTGGGCATCAGTACCATCAGGTACAGGTATTGCTAATGGTAATAGTAATGTAAATATTCCATCTGCTAATGGTAATATTAATCTTACATCCGGAGGTAATACCTCATTAATAGTTACTGATACCGGAGCAAATGTAATTGGTACTTTAAATGCTTCTAGTAATGTAGTATCCCAACAGCTAATATCTACAGTAGGTGACGGCACAGCACCGTTAGTAGTGACATCTCACACAATGGTTGGCAATTTATTTGCAAATTCGTCATATGATTCACAATTTGTAACAAATAGCAATCAATCAGCTATTTTACAAGTTGGTAATTTAATTGGACTAACAGTAAGCAATCTATCTGGTACAGTTAATTTTACATCTACTGCTAATGTGAGTTTAGGTAATGTTTCTAATCTACATATTACAGGCGGTAACGCAAGCGAATATCTAACAACTAACGGATCCGGAGGTCTTTCTTGGTCTACAATTGAAGAAACAAGTATAACTAACGGTAATAGTAATGTAAGTATTCCAACAGCTAACGGTAATGTAAATATTACTGCGGTAGGTAATACAACAATGGTTGTTACTGGTACAGGTGCTAATATCTTTGGTTATGCTAATATTACCGGCAACGTAGATGCGGCATATTTTATTGGTAATGGTATTGCTATAAGCAATATTGCAGGTGGTAATGTTTCTGGGACTGTAGCTAACGCAACATATGCGGTTAGTGCAGGACTAGCAGTTGCTGTAACAGGTGCCGCACAAGGTAACATTACTAGTCTTGGTAACTTATCAAGTTTAAATGTACTTGGTAATATATCTGGTGGAAACATATACACTGCTGGTACTGCTAATGTAGGTAATTTAATAGTAACCGGTACAACAGCCTTTGGTAATTTAACTACTAACTATATTGCTCTTAATGGTGGTTTAACAAGCAATCGTTCAAATGTGTCAGTGACTACTAATACCCCAATTGACTTATTCTCGTCAGGTGTTTTCAGAACAGCAAAATATATTATTAGCGCATCAGGTGATGATGGATATCAATCAGTTGAAACATTGTTAATACATGATGGTACTACAGCTTATATCACAATTTATGGTAGCATTTGTAGTAATAATACAGCAGATATTATTGAACTATCAAGTAATGTTAACGGAGTATCTGGAAATGTTGGTTTATTTGCAACTGGAACTAGTGCAAACTTGAAAGTCAATATAGTCGGCACATACATTAACACTTAATCAAATTTGTCCCCCTTAACTGGGGGATAAATATAATATAATTCGTAAACAGGGAATATGGAACTGTGTCATTTAAATATTTTAACGTAAAGAACGGCCTAACGACCGGAAATATAACATTGCATTCAGCTAATGCAAATGTCCAGGCCAATTACTTCTTAGGAAATATTAGTGTCACAAACTCAGCAAATTTGGGTAATGTTAGTAATGTAAAAATTACTGGCGGTACTGGTGGATATGTACTACAAACTGATGGTACTGGTAATTTAAGTTGGGTAGCACAATCTGGTGGCGGTGGCGGCGGAGCATCTATATCTAATGGTAATAGTAGTGTAAATATCCCGACAGCCAATGGTAATATTAATCTTACTGCTAATGGCAATACTTCATTTATTGTCACAGAACTTGGAGCAAATCTTTCAGGTAATTTGCTAGCTACAGGTAATATAAATGCTCAATATTTTACAGGTAATGGTTATTACTTAACCGGAGTAGATACAAGTCCGGCAAATATATCTAATGGAATCAGTAACGTAGAAGTAGTGTTTAATGGAAACGTAACTACTAGTGTTAACGGAAATGCTAACATATTAACTGTAACTGGTACGGGAATAGTAGTTACTGGCAATGCTATAATTGGCACTGGTACAGGTGGCAATCTTTCTGGCGTTAATATAGTAACTGCCAACTTAATCGATGGACTTACGGTTAACTCAGCCGGTAATGTTAACGCTCAATATTTTGTAGGTAATGGTTATTATCTAACGGGTGTAGACACAAGCCCGGCAAACATCTCGAACGGAATTAGTAACGTAGAAGTTGCGTTTAATGGTAATGTGTCTACTAGTGTTAATGGTAATGCTAATATTTTAGTTGTAACAGGTACTGGAATAAATGTTACCGGCAATGCTACGATTGGCACTGGAACAGGCGGCAATTTAACCGGTGCTAATATAATAACTGCCAACCTAATCGATGGACTTACTGTTAACTCAGCTGGCAACGTTAATGCCCAATATTTTGTAGGTAATGGCTTTTACTTAACTGGGGTAGACACCAGTCCATCAAATATTACAAATGGAACTAGTAATGTAGAAGTTTCATTCAATGGCAATGTGTCAACCTCAGTTGCAGGTAATGCTAATATTTTGGTTGTTACTGGTACTGGAATAAATGTTACCGGCAATGCTATAATTGGTGCTGGTACAGGTGGTAACATATCTGGCGCTAATATAGTAACTGCCAACTTAATTGATGGACTTACTGTTAATTCAGCCGGCAACGTTAACGCTCAATATTTTGTAGGTAATGGATTCTATTTAACTGGAGTTGATACAAGCCCATCAAATATTACAAATGGAACTAGTAACGTAGAAGTAGCAGTTAATGGAAATGTGACCACTTCTGTTGCGGGTAACGCTAACATATTGACCGTCACTGGTACAGGAATAAATGTTACTGGCAATGCTATAATTGGCGCCGGCACAGGAGGTAACATATCTGGCGCTAATATTATAACTTCTAATACATTTACAGCACTAACCTCTGTTAACTTTGTTGCCGCTTCAAATGTAAGTTTAGGTGCTGTATCTAATGTAAAAATTACCGGCGGTACTAGTTCTTATGTTTTATCTACTGACGGTGCAGGTAATTTATCTTGGATTGCCCCAGGTAGTGGAAGTTCTGGAATTAGTAATGGTAATAGTAATGTAAATATACCGACAGCTAATGGAAATGTTAATATTAGTGCAGTTGGCAATGCTAATGTACTTGTAGTAACTGGCACAGGCGCTAATATATCCGGCACTGCAAACATAACAGGTAATGTTAATGCTCCTTACTTTATTGGTAATGGTTTTTACTTAACCGGTGTAGACACAAGTCCTGCAAATATATCAAACGGCAATAGTCAAATAAATGTACCTACCGCAAACGGCAATATCGCTGTAACTGTTGCGGGAGTAGGCAACACTGTTGTGTTTAGTAATGTCGGTGTTAATGTAGCTGGTTATCTTACTTCAAATGGTAACGTAACTGCAGGTAACATTATAGGTATAATTGCTGCCGGATCTAACACAATTACTACTACTGGTAATGCTAACGTTGGTAATTTAGGTTTTGGTACTGGTGTTATAACTGGTACAGGTAATATCACTGCCGGTAGTTTTATTGGTGCACTTGCTAATGGCAACAGTAATGTAAATATTCCAAGTAGTAATGGCAATGTTAATATTACAGCAGTAGGCAATACTACTGCGGTGATTACTGGAACTGGTGCAAATATCTTTGGATATGCTAATGTTACAGGTAATATTATTTCTGGTGCAAATGTAATTACTGATAATATTCTTGGTAGAACAGGCGCACTAACTATTACATCTGCTGGAACAAATACTAATATTAATTTAAAGCCAAATGGTGTAGGTAATATTGATGCCAATAGCACAAATATTACTAACGTTAAAGATCCTACTAACTTACAAGATGCAGCCACTAAGGCATATGTTGACAGTGTTGCTCAGGGATTAGATCCAAAAGCGTCTGTACAATTAGCAACTACTACTACGTTACCAGCATATACTTATAATAATGGTACATTGGGTGTAAATGCTAATATTACTGCTACTGCTACCGGAGCATTAAGTATTGATAGTACAGCAGTAGGAAATTTAGATAGAGTTTTAATTAAAAATGAAACGTCAACTAATGCTCCTTATAATGGTATATATGTTGTCACTAATGCGGGTAACGCAACTGCGGCATTTATATTAACTCGTTCAACTGATTTTGATATCGGTACAGAAATGCCCGGCGCATTTGTATTTGTTGAATATGGTACCACTAACCCAGATACTGGTTGGGTATGTACAACAAATAGTCCAGTAACAGTTGGTACAACAAACATAACATTTGTACAATTTTCAGGTGCTGGAACATATACTGCTGGTACAGGATTAACATTAACTGGAACACAATTTAGTATCAGTAATACTAGTGTTACTACTGGCTCATATGGTAACGGTGATATAGTTGCTACATTTACTGTAAATCAACAAGGACAATTAACAGCCGCAGGTAATACATCTATTACTGCTAATGCCGCTAACTTAACTGGTACAACGTTAAACGCATCGATTGTTACTAGTAGTTTAACAAGTGTTGGTACATTGGGTAATTTAACATCAACGGGTGTAGTAAACTTTACAGGTGCATCAAACGTTTCATTAGGAATCGTTGGTAATGTTAAAATTACAGGTGGTTCCGGAAGCCAATACTTACAAACAGATGGTACAGGTAATTTAACTTGGGCTAGTATAAGTACTAGTTCTACTTTAGCAAATGGTAATAGTAATGTAAACATTCCAGCCGCTAATGGCAATGTTAATATTAGTGCAGTTGGTAATGCTAATATAGTAGTTGTAACTGGTACCGGTGTTAATGTTGCCGGTACATTAAATGCTACAGGTAATGTTACAGCTGGTAATATTAATACAGTTGGTGTAGTAAACTTTACAGGTGCATCAAATGTTGCTTTAGGTAATGTTAGTAATGTTAAAATTACAGGTGGCTCAAGCCTTCAATACTTACAAACAGACGGTACGGGCAATTTAACTTGGGCTAGTATAAGTTCAAGTTCTACACTGGCAAATGGCAATACCAGTGTAAATATCCCGGTAGCTAGTGGTAACATTAATCTTACTGCCAACAATAATACTTCATTGGTTGTAACAAGTACCGGTGTAAATGTCTTTGGTACATTAAATGTAACCGGCAATGCAACCGTAGGAAATCTTATTACTTCTGGAAGTGGTGGCAATATAACTAATGTGAATGTTGTAATCGCTAATACATTTATAGGATCATTTGCTAATGGTAATAGTAATATAAGTATACCGGCAGCTAATGGTAACATCAATTTAACTAGTGTAGGTAATACTACTGCTGTAATTACTGGAACTGGTATAAATGTAGCCGGAACATTAAATGCTACCGGTAATGCTAATGTAGGTAATTTAGGATTTGGTACTGGAGTAATTACTGGTACAGGTAATATCACTGCCGGTAATGTCATTGGTATAATCGCAGCCGGAAGTAATACAATTACTACTAGTGGTAATGCTAACGTTGGTAATCTTGGATTTGGTAGTGGTGTTATAACTGGTACAGGCAATATCACTGCCGGTAGTTTTATTGGTGCACTTGCTAATGGCAATAGTAATGTAAATATTCCAAGTAGTAATGGCAATGTTAATATTACAGCCGTAGGTAATACAACTGCTGTAATTACCGGAACCGGTGTAAATGTATTTGGAACATTAAATGTTACAGGTAATATAACTGCCGGTAATGCTAGTTTAGGTAATCTAGCAACAGCTAACTTCTTTACTGGTAACGGTAGTGGATTAAGTTCACTAACTTTTGGTAACATTACAACTTTTGCTACAGCCGGATTAACGACAGACGAGTTATATCTACAAGCCATAACACGACTAAATGTCACTACTAGTGGAGCATCCGGATATCTATTTGACCAATATGGTGCTACACTAAATCCTGCATTATATGTTAATAGTGGTCAAACATTAGCATTTAATTTGAATGTATCTGGACATCCATTCTTAATTCAAACAAGTGCCGGCGCAAACTATAGTACTGGTTTAGAATATGTTGATACTACCGGAACAGTATCAACTACTACTGCGGCTCAGGGACAAATAGCAGGAACATTATATTGGAAGATTCCATATGGTATAACAGGTAATTATAAATATCAATGCTCTATTCATGGTGGCATGAATGGTAATATTGTTATAACTGACGCAAACATTGCTAATATAGCAGTTGGAACTGCTAATAGTGTAGCAGGTGCTAATGTAACTGGTAATGTAGCCAACGCTAACTTTGCTGGTTTTGTAACAGGAAACGCACAAGGTAACATTACTTCAGTTGGCAATTTAACTGGGTTAACAGTAAGCAATGCAACCGGAGTAGTTAACTTTAGTAATACCGCTAATGTTACATTAGGTATAGTAGGTAATGTAAAAATTACTGGTGGTACTAATGGGTATGTATTACAAACAGATGGTACAGGTAATTTAAGTTGGATAGCACAATCAGGTGGCGGAACTCCAACAGCTATCGCTAATGGTAATAGTAATGTAAATATTCCAAGTGCTAATGGTAATGTTAATATTAGTGCGGTCGGTAATGCAAATATAGTAGTAGTGACTGGTACAGGAGCAAACATCTCTGGTACGTTACAGGTAAGTGGTCAAAGTAATTTAGGCAATGTAGGTAATGTTAAAATTACAGGGGGTTCAAGTACCCAATACTTACAAACAGATGGTACAGGTAACTTAAGTTGGGTAAGTATTAGTTCAAGTTCTACACTAGCAAATGGTAATAGTGATGTAACTATTCCCACAGCTAATGGCAATGTCAATATTACAGCCGTAGGCAATACTACTGCTGTAGTTACTGGTACCGGAGTTAATGTATTTGGTACATTAAACACAACAGGTAATGTATCGTTTACTGGAGCTAACGTCAGTTTGGGTAACGTAGGTAATGTTAGAATTACCGGCGGTACAACAAATCAATATTTAAAAACAGATGGTACAGGTAATTTAACTTGGGCTACTGTTTCAGGTGGCGGTGGAGTTTACTTCCAAACATATACGGCTGCTACATCACCTCCTGGTACTCCTGCTGTAGGCGATCAATGGTATAATACAACCACTCAAGTATTATATGAATATGCCAATGTTGGTACTGCTAATGTCTGGTTAGATATACAATCACCAGTAACGGCTAGTGCTGTTTATACAACATATGTAAATCGTAGTTATACAGCAGATGGTATTGTTAAAGCATATACAGTTACATTAGGATGTGGCGTAAATGACGTATTAGTATTCTTAAATGGTATATGTCAAATGCCAACAACAGATTATACAGTATCTGGCACAACATTAACATTAGATGCTCTCCCGGTTGCTGGTGTTGTAATTCAAATTAGAGAGATGCCAAGATAATGACTACTTTACTTGCCGTCAGTAATTTTAGCACAGCTACACAGGCTATTGTTGTTAAACCTAGAATTTCTTCAGTGGTAAGAATGACCGATAGTACTTTTTCTGTTGTTAGTCCTATTACAACTATATCTACTCAAGGTAGTTATGTAATAATATACGGTAATGGGTTTACTACTAATAGTCAAATTTTTATACGTAGTGTAGGATCTAAAGGTGCGTCAGTAGCACCACTAATTAGTTTTATAAGTTCAACACAAATAAATTGCTTATTACCAAATAGTAATGCTGGATCAAAAATGCTATATCTAGTTAACAATGTTGGATATACAGTAATAACAATAGTAACATATCAATAAACATTATGGTAACACAAGTAACAACCGCTAATTTTTCAAATGCTACATTAACAGCATTAACGTCGCCTACTATAACTAGTATTACGGTAACAAACAGTTCATATGTTCCAACAGGTGAAACTGCTGTATCATTGTCTGGTGGTTATGTTACCGTAGTTGGTAGTTCATTTGTTAGTGGTGCGACTGTATATATTGACAGTACACCAGCTACTGCGGTGACATTTGTAAATTCTACACAATTAAATGTACAAGTTCCGGGTTTAGTCAGTAATTCTTATATTGTATATGTTATAAATTTAGATGGTTCAGTAGCTATACGTGTTAATGGTATAAATTATAGTGCTAATCCAACATGGGTTACTAGTGGTACGCAAGGATTCAGTAGTGGTACTATTAGTTTACAATTAGTTGCATCAAGTGATAGTACAATTATATATACAGTAGCTAGTGGAAGTAGTTTACCTGCTGGATTAACGTTATCTAGTAGCGGATTGTTATCTGGTACAGTAACTGGTACTGGGATAGTTACATATAATTTTAGTGTAGTAGCCACTGACGTAGAAACACAACAAAGTACGCAAGCATTTTCAATAACTATAACGTTTAGTGATGCATATTGGAATAGTGTTACGTTATTATTAAATGGAGAGACACCGGTAACATCGTTTATAACTGATGCTAGTACAAACAATTTTAATTCAACTATTGCTGGCGATACTAGACCAACACCGTTTATACCATACCAAAACGGATATTATAGTAATTATTTAGATGGTACTGGGGATTATTTAACGCCTCCCGGTAGTGATGTGTTTGCAGTTGGTACAGGAGACTTTACTATTGAATATTGGGTATATGCTTTAGCTGGTACAAATAACTATATGTTTCAGGTATCTGATACAGTAGGAGGAATTAAAGCAAGTGCTGTAAATAGTCTTGGGATGAACTTATACACCAATGGTACAGTATACATATACGCAAATAATACAACCTATGGACCATCTGCTAATAATAGGTTACCATATTATACATGGACTCATTTTGCAATTGTTCGTTCTAGTAGTGTAACTAAGTTATATATCAATGGACAATTAGAAACGACTCTTGGCACAGCTGGTTCTATAACAGATACAACAAACTATACCGGTACTTATCCCGTTATTGGCGTTGGTTATGGTAGTGGATTTTCGTGGAACGGTTATATTTCTAATTTTCGAATTATAAAGGGCACAGCAGTTTATACATCAAACTTTACCCCGTCGACCTCACCACTAACAGCAATTACAAACACCAGTATATTAACCTGCCAAAGTAATCGTTTGATTGATACTAGTGTAAATAACTTTGCTATAACAAAGAACGGGGACACAACGGTAACACAATTTAACCCATTCGGCATTCCTACTAGTACTACAGTAAATAATCGTTATAGTACTTATTTCGATGGTACCGGAGATTACTTAAGTGTACCTTATACATCTACCTTATATTTTGGTTCAGGAGACTTTACTGTTGAGTTTTGGTGGTATCCACCCGTAACTTACACATCAACTCAAGGCCCATGTATAGGATTTGGATATAAATTATCACCGCAAACTGGTGGTTGGGTAATTTATAGAAATACTGGATCAAACACTGATAAAATTTCTATTCGTCTTGCGATACAAGGTGGCTTCCCGGGAGTAGTAGATTTTGCTACTGCTTCGACACCTGTAGCAAACGTTTGGGCTCATTGGGCAATTGTTCGTATTGGTACTACATTAACATGGTATAAAAATGGTGTAGTAGATGCTACCACAACAAATTCAACTAATATTACTGATACAGATACTACTACTTTAGGATATGTTGGTTATGCCCAACAATGGGGATATCTTGCTCAAGGTAATTTATCAAATGTACGAATTGTTAAGGGAATAGGAGTTTATACTACTGCATTCACACCTCCAACAAGCCCATTAACAGCAACACAAAGTGCTAACGTAAACGGAAATCCAAGCGCAGCCATTTCAGGTTCTGCAACAAGTTTATTGACTTGCCAAGATTCTACATTAATAGATAACTCAACTAATGTATTCCCTATTACAAGCTACGGTGATGCACGACCTATATCTGTTAGTCCACTCACTCAAACTACTACTTCAGTAGCATTAACTACTTTGGGTGGTACTTACTTTGATGGTACTGGAGATTATTTAAGTATTCCATATAATACACAATTAAACTTATCATCAGGTGATTTTACAATTGAAGCATGGGTATATTGGACAGGTATAAACGCAACACCCGAAATAATTAATAAAGATGGTGTTGCGGGTAGCTCATATCCTTCGTATGCTCTTGCTATTGCTTCTAATAAAATAACATTTAGTGTAGGTAGTGGTAACGGTGTAGGATATCTACAGACTATTACTCCTGCTAGTACAACTTTTCCAACTAATACTTGGACGCATGTAGCCGCAGTTAAATCTGGTACAACATTAACGGTATATCAGAATGGTGTTAATGTTATATCTGCTACCCAATCTGGTACTATAGTTGATGGTGGCAAACCATTGTTAATAGGATATCAAACTGGCCAGCCCTCATCCTCAAATTGGGCAGGCTATATATCTAATTCACGAATTGTTAAAGGTACAGCACTTTATACAAGTAACTTTGCCCCACCAGTACAACCACTCACCGCAGTAACAAATACAAGTTTGTTAACATTACAATATAACGGTGGCGCAAACAATAGTGGTATTATAGATAACAGTTCATTCAATAATATTATTACAAGATTTGGTAATACAAGTCAGGGTACATTTAGTCCTTATGGAAGTAATTGGTCAAACTATTTCCCAGCTACTGGTAATTATTTATATGGTACAAATAGTAATTTTCAAGTAGGCGGATCATCTACTGTTTGGACTATTGAAATGTGGATATATCCACTGACTGAAACTGGTTGGTATAATTTTGTTATTGGAAGCGGCGGTCCTTATGGAAATTCATTACTGGTTGGGTTTATTAGTAATAGATTTACTCTAGGACAAAGTACTGGTAGTGCCAGTGGAGGTATTGGTATAAATTCAACAAACACATATACCGCGAATGCTTGGTATCATGTTGCTGGAACAAAGAATAGTTCAGGCTTAGCAACATTATATGTTAATGGAGTTTTAGCTGGTACTCAAACTTATGTTGGAGGCCTAGCAGGTGGAACTACTTTTGTTGTAAATGGAGTTTACGATAACAATGGTTTAGGTAATAGTGGTGGACAATTTTATACTCAGGATGTTCGTTTAATTATTGGTACAGCTCTTGGTACTGGTAGTACATATCCTGTACCAACAGCACCGCTAACAGCTATTAATGGTACTGTACTACTAACTTGTCAATCAGCTGGATTTGTTGATAATGGTCCTTTAGCAGTGGCAATTTCTGTTGGCGGTACTCCAGTCGCACAACGTTTTAGTAAATTTGCTCAAGTTATTCAAACTCCTCTATCGTATAGTGGTTATTTTGATGGTACTGGGGATTATTTATCTACACCTTCTAGTGTTAGTACTTCAGCTGGATGGAATTTAATGTCACCTAGTGCTACTGGTACTTTTGAAGCATGGGTGTACAGAACATTCAGTGATACAAGACGAATTATAGCAGGTTGTTTAGATATTGGTGCTACTTATACCGGATGGTATATTTCAATGAATACTACAGGTACTATTAACGTTGAAGGGTATATATCTGGAAATAATGTTCCCCCTGCAATTATTAGCACAGGTGCAGTAGATATTAATACATGGGCACATGTGGCAGTAACTTGTGTTAACGGAGCAATTACGTTTTATATAAACGGTGTTAATTCTGGTACTGGCACAATGGGTGCTACTTGGCAAGTAAGTACTTCTACCGCAACTCCCACATATGTTGGTAATGCTTACACACCATGGAATATTATGTTTATGGGAAGTTTATCTAATGTACGTATGGTTAAAGGTGTAGCAGTATACACCGGAAATTTTACAGTACCAACAACACCACTAACAGCGACACAAACTAGTGGTACAAATATTAGTGCTATTACCGGTGTACAAACAAGTTTGTTAACATGTCAATCAACTACATTCATTGACAACAGCACAAACAATTTTACAATTACCGCATTCGGAAACACCGTACCAAGAACGTTCAACCCATTCGGTGTTACAAATAATACCAATCAAAGTTATACTCCGGCGCTTTATGGTGGTAGTGGTTACTTTGATGGTACTACTGATTATTTAACTGTTCCTAGATCAACCTTATATAGACCCGGTGCAAGTCAAAATTTTACAATAGAAGCATGGGTTTATTCAGAACGAGCCGCCGGGGTCACAGCACAACAAATTATGGGATTTCATGCATCCGGTGTAAGTTCTGACTGGATATTGTATATAAGTAGTTCAAATTACCCTATATTTTATATTGATGCAATTGGTACATCTATAACTTCTAGTATTATAGTAAATCCATATTCATGGAATCATATTGCAGTTGTTCGTAAAGATACAAATAATATTACTCTATATGTAAATGGTGTGGTCGGCGGAACTGCTACATCCACTTCTACACTAACAGGAAGTGGAGCAAATCCATTATCTATTGGATCAGACTATAACGGTGTTAATTATGTAACTAAAGGTTACATATCTAATGGTCGCATAGTTAACGGCACAGCACTATACACCAGCAATTTTGTACCACCATCAGTACCACTAACAACTTATTCTAATACAACCCCAGCAGTTTTGTTAACAAACTTTACCAGTGGTGGTGTAATTGATTATCATATGAATAACGTTTTAGAAACGGTTGGTAACGCACAATTAAACACCAATGTTAAACAGTTTGGTAATGCTAGCATAAGTTTTGATGGTACTGGAGATTACTTAAAAGGACCAATATCTCCCGTTAATCAAATTGGTTCCGGCGACTATACGTTTGAGTGTTGGGTTTATGCTAATAGTTTGGCTGCATCAAAACCCGGAGAACAAACGTTAATAACGTACGGTGCAAACGGATTCTTAATATCTATTTGGACAGGTAATGTTCATTTAGCACAAGACAACGTAGCAGACAAAACAGATTGGGCATCCGCTTCCGTAACAAACACGACGTGGTTTTACTTGGCTGTTTGCCGATCAGGAGTTTCTACACGATGTTTTGTCAATGGCGTTCAGGCTGGAAGTACCTACACAGATTCAACAAACTACACTGGTACAACAAGCATCTACCTTGGAGCAAACGGCGCAGGTACCACCGCATTTAATGGCTACATGGACGAAATTAGAATAACAAAATTTGCACGATATACATCCACTCCTTTCCCCGTACCAACATCAGCCTTCCAAACAATATGATAGATTATATAATAACTAAATAGATATAGAGAATAAAAATATGGCATTTCCAGCATCACCTAGTAATGGTCAAATAGTAACAGAAAACGGCATTAGATACGTTTATGCCTCTGCCACTAATAGTTGGACTAGACAAACACTGGCTAATGCTACGTTTAGTGTTATTAGTGATACTTTTACTGGTGACGGATCAGCTACTTCTTTTTTATTAACTGTAACCCCAACAGGAAAAGACTATGTTACTGTTGTTATAGATGGTGTAACTCAATTAAATTACGCATACAATCTAGCAAATAATGTTATAACATTCACTGGTATACCACCAAATGGATCAGTAATTCAAGTAAAAACATGGACAAGTTCAAATACAGGTGTATTAACTGGACTAGTATATGATAGTTATACTGGTGACGGAACTACTGTTAATTATACATTAAATGCCACACCAACTAGTAGAAACTATACAATGGTAACTATTGGTGGTATTACTCAAAATAAAAGTACTTACACTGTATCTGGATCAACACTTACGTTTAGTACTGCTCCACCAAATACAGCACCAATTGAAGTCACTACATTTGGTCCAGCGATTACCACTTCAACGGCAGCTGGTTCAAACACACAGGTTCAATTCAACAGTTTAGGAGCATTGGGTGCATCAGCAAATTTAACATTCGATACTTCAACTAGTACATTGAATGCAACAAACATAACACAAAACAGTATACCTGTTGTGTCAACAGGAAAAGCTATGGCATTAAACATAGTATTCGGAGGATTTTAAAAATGGCAGCACCAAATATAGTAAATGTAACATCAATTATAGGCTCATTAGCAGTACAATTAGTGGGGACTAGTCCAACAGCAATTGTAACAAATAGTGCAAGTAGTAATAAAGTGTACAAAGTAAACATATTAAATATCAGTAATGTGGATACAGTCAATTCAGCTACTATTACAGTAGATGTATATCGTTCTTCAGTAGCATATAGAATAGCCGCAAATATCGCAGTACCCATTAACACAAGTTTTACACCACTAGATAAAACAACTGCGATATATTTAGAAGAGGGAGATTCTCTTAGATTAACAGCAAATGCTACTAGTAGATTAGAAGCAACATGTAGTTATGAGGTTATTAACTAATGTATAACAGTGGCGTTAGAGGTAGACGAGGTGCTGATGGCTATGGAATTATTTCTAGTCAAGACCAGTTTATACAATCAAAATTAACTTATCCAAGTATTACTGGATATAATGCCTGTAATGTAAGTCAAGTAATATTAGATGACACAGCAGTAACACCCGGTGGTTATATGCTATTATACGGTACTGCTTTTACTACTGGTATGACACTTACAATAGGAACAGCAACAGTAAGTAGTTACACATTAGTTAATACTGGTAGAATTTTCTTAACAGTTCCAATCACATTAATTACAGGTACATATAATGTATCAATTTTTTCATCAACTGGTGGTGGAGCAATATTCACAACATTACTTGTTAGTGGATTCCCAACATTTACACAAACTACATATAGTGTTAGTGGAACCACTGTAGTTAATGTTCAACTATTAGTTGCAGGTGATGCTCCACTTACATTTTCATTAGGCTCTGCTAGTACATTACCACCTGGTGTTAGTTTAAGTGGTACTGGTTTACTATCGGGAACCATAACACCTTTTTCTGGAAACGCTCAAACTTATACTTTTAATATTAATGTAGATGATGCACAAGCACAAACAACAACACAATTAATTACATTGAGTGTTCAATTGGGAGATACATACTGGCCAAATAATACTTTGTTATTAGATAGTAATACACCTGGCAATGTTAACACCTTTGTTACTGATGCTTCATTGAATAATAATATACTAACGATTGCTGGTGACACACGTCCTAGCAATATTAACCCATACCAAGCTGGGTATTATAGTAATTTCTTTGATGGTACAGGGGATTACTTAAATACTCCTGCAACCGGTCAATTTGCCCCAACCGGCGACTTTACAATTCGTTTGTCATTTTACATAACATCATTGGCTGCTACTAATCATTTAATAGGAAACTATACAGCTAATGTATCAACCGATTGGTTGATTGAAGTTCTTAGTACCGGCGTTATGCAAGTATTTTTAGATGGAGCAACATTACGCCTGCAAACCACCGGTATTACAGTAAATCAATGGTATTATGTTACTATAACTAGATCCGGAACAACAGTAACCGGACAAATTAATGGTACAAATTTTAATACAACGGCAACTTATACAATGGCAGCCACACTAGGATCTGCTACCAAATCTATTTATTTAGGTATGCGAGGTGGCTCTACTAACCCGTTATTTGGATATCTTTCTAATGTTAGTCTTGTTAGTGGATCTGCTATTACAGCCGTACCCACTACGCCACTAACCGCTGTAACGGGTACAAGTTTACTAACCTGCCAATCTAATCGTTTAATTGATAATAGTACAAACAATTTTACTATTACAAAAGGTGGTGACACAACTGTACAAGCATTTAATCCATTTGGCGTACCAACTAGTACAACTGTTAATACTCTTTATAGTACTTATTTTGATGGTACTGGGGATAGGTTAACTATTCCTGCAAATACAGTATTTGCTTTTGGTACTGGCGATTTTACGATTGAATGTTGGGTTTATTTATCTGCGTATAACGGCTTTTACGGAAGTCAAATTGCAGGGGGGCATACGTATTCTGTAGGTGCAGATTATCTTTTTATTGTAAATACCACCGGAAATTTATATTTTCAAATTGGTGTAAGCGCAGTTGGTGCACTTACTTCAACTAGTTCTGTTTCGTTAAACGTTTGGACGCATATTGCTCTTGTTAGGATTAGTGGAGCGGTAGCATTTTATATTAATGGTACAAATGCCGGCGGTGGCGGAACATATTCAACTTCTGTTGCAAGCACCATTGTGTACTCAATAGCAGGTGATTCTGCGGGTAGTGGTGCAACAATGTTAACCGGTAATATTTCAAACCATCGAACAGTAAAAGGTGTAGGTGTATACACCGGAACATTTACACCTCCAACAAATAATTTAACAGCAACACAAAGTAGTGGAACAAATATTAGTGCTATTACAGGTACACAAACAAGTTTATTGACTTGTCAAAATTCTACATTAATAGACAATTCAACTAATGTATTCACTATAACAAGTGCGGGTCAAGCACAACCGTTAGCAGTTAGTCCATTCACTCAAACAACTACTTCAGTATCATTAAGTAATCTTGGTAGCAGTTATTTTAACGGTAGTACAGGTTCTCTAAATATTGGACCAACAGTTCCGTCAAGCTTTGTATTTGGTACTAATAGTTTTACTATTGAATGTTGGGCTTTCATTACATCAATACCCGGTGGAATATGTTTCATGGGTAATCTTAATGCCGGTTCTACCGTATACGGTGTTTGGACTATGTATTATTATGGATCACCTTCATTTAAATTTACATTCTTTTGTAATGCTCCGGCAGTTGGATATGATTTCGCATATACAATTGTAACCAATCAATGGATGCATGTTGCTATGTGTAGAACCGGTGGAAATATTCGAGCATTTGTTAACGGCGTACAGATAGGAGCAACACAAGCTTCTGTAGTTAATATTACAAATTCAGGAGAACAATCCGGTGGTTTCTTTGTTGGACGAACAAGTGATGGTCTTAACTATTTACCTGGATATTTGTCTAATGTACGTATTATAAACGGTACTGGATTATATACAGCAAACTTTGCGCCACCTATAGCACAATTAACAGCAGTAACAAACACACAACTATTAACAGTACAAACTTCACAACCAACTAACAACAGTATGTATCTTGATAATTCTAGTTTATCAAGTTTGGTTACACGTGCTGGAAATGTGGCACAAGGCTCTTACAGCCCTTATGGTGCTAATTGGTCAACTTATACAAGTGGTGGAAATTTATTACAAGTAAATTACGCAAGTAATTCTACATTTGCTGGTAATTTTACTATTGAGTTTTGGGCATATGATACAGGTACT
>Ga0209500_10001292_pt1 | contig 19015 bp, 25 predicted proteins | sample S_140212_EF_Meta_FD_187323 | JGI IMG/M metagenome (GOLD analysis project Ga0209500, IMG submission 187323) | Freshwater microbial communities from Lake Simoncouche, Canada to study carbon cycling - S_140212_EF_MetaG (SPAdes) (version 2) | ecosystem: Environmental > Aquatic > Freshwater > Lake ... | reverse complement strand
TGTATGTATCAGTTCTATTTGGATTTACATACCAGTGATTATCTGGTGGTGTAAAAAAACCAACTGGCATTATTGGGTTCATAACTATTCCAGTTGGAGTAGAACCATCTGATATTTTTAGAACACCATCATTTGGATTATAAAATACTTCACCTTCATCCCCCACAAAGGTAGTTGGATTAGCACCACCAAGTTTTTCTACAAGGACTCTATACGTCGTATTGGTGGATAGGGACATTTTATGAATTTCATTTATATCTTATTTATGCCCTCAATACCGATACTCGGAAATTTTGTTCAAGACCCGGTTGAGATACTTATGAGCAAGGGACTTTCCCTCCGAAGTTTGCTCATTATAAAGTTCGGTCTTTAACTTCTCTACCCAAACTTTAATCTCATCTTTTGTAATCTGATTCTTAGACATAATAAAAAATCCTCTCCTGTATATAGAAGAGGATGAAGAATCATTTTGTAAATGCTGTTTTTATGATAAGAATCACAACCATCAATACAAAGTACGATTCTGCTACTATCATTTGGAATAAAAGTTCCCCACTCATATTTAGAATGGGGATGAGTATAAATGCTTATTTTGTTAGCGTCTCACCATACTCCAGGAATGATTTGACCAGTGGTGAGATAGGTTCCGACTGCGATTACGAAACCAAGCATAGCAAGGCGACCATTAAGAGTCTCTGCCTCAGGGGTAAATCCGAATTTCATTTTTGTTTCTCCGTTAGTAAGTTTCTGAAAGTTGATCTATAGAATGTGCAAGAAGCACAAAGAAGGCAATGCTTGTGAGGGTAAAGATTGCTTCACTCATTAGATTACACCAAAGAAGAGGTGTCCTGTTGTCGCATAAGATATAATTGCGGCAACAAATCCAAGCATCGCAAATTTTCCATTAGCAAGCTCTGCACGTTCGTTATGAGTCATCATACCATATTTGATGGCATCTTCGTCAGAGATGTACATTGTGGGTTCTTTAGCAAACATATTTTGTTGCCCGAACTCATTAGTCGTTGTAGTCATTTTTTCGTTTTGTTACGAAACATTGCACAATTATATAGGAAACATAAAGACTTGTCAAGCCCTATTTGTTTTCAAATCCTGGTGGGAGAGTCCCAAAATAAGGATCATAATCCAATATTATATTCCAATCACTAATATTATTAGATTCATTTCTCCAAAACTGCCAAAGGCCTTCGTAACTAGACTTATGAAATACATCCACATGTTCGGTATGAATAGAAGAACCTAGTTCAATCTTATAAAGGAATAGAGGAATTGCATAAGTATTTCCAGAATTGTAAATCAAATCATCAGCAACTGCACGAGGTTTGACTCCATTATCAATCTTATACTTATCACCACGCACATGAAGATCAATTAATTTTTGTGCATGATGACGAGTAATTAAATAGCAAGCAGTTGAAAAATCATTTACAAATCTACGATGTATTTTAAGATGTACTTGTGCAGGATTAATAATTGCAAGTTGAACTACATCATAAGCATAAGGAATTTTGCAGAAAAAATCCTTCCAAGTAAATCCCCAATGTTTTACTGGATCTAAATCACAATCATCTTCCATAATCAGAGCACAAGGAGAATCAGAAGTCTCTAAGAAGTGCTTCAGTGCCTTCAGGTGCGATGTAGTGCAACCTACTTCACCAGAGGTCATCATATCCGGATAGCGTCCTTTGAGAATGTCTCCAAGGTCTCTATCATCCCTACCATCATAAGCAGAGATGCGAGTATAATCTTCAATCTCCCAATACTTAAATTGCTCTTCCATATATTGTGCTCTTTCTGGTTGTTCATCCAGATTGAGATAATAGATGGGAGGAAGACCTTTGAGTTTATATAGTGCTTTGTTTCTGTCCATTAATCCAATCTTCAAGTTTCATAGTTGGTTCCCAACCAAAAGTTTTACGAAGTTTTTGATTATTTGCAAGACTTATTCTTGCTTCACCAGGACGAGGTGCAATATTGATAGTATTACTAGAAATCATTCGTGCAACTTGATTTACAGAATAATTATTTGCAGTACCCACATTATAGACTTGTCCAAATGCTTCAAAATCAACTTCTGATGTAGCAGCAAGAATATTTGCCTGGCAGACATCACCAACATAAGTAAAATCCCTACGCTGGTTTCCATCACCAACAATGGTCAGAGGTTCTCCAGATTCTCTCTGACGAAGGAAAATACCAACTACTGGGGAATATTGACCCTTAAGAGGTTGACGCTCACCATAAACATTAAAATACCTAAAGATAATAGTGGGGAGATTAAATAAATCTGTGTACATTTTACACAGTTTTTCTCCATTAACTTTAGAAACTGAATATGGATTCAAACAATCATCAGATTGTGTTTCAATATTTGGTGGTTGATTCATCCCATACGCAGAAGATGTGGATGAATACATGACTCTTTTTACTCCCGCTTCTCTTGCACATTGAAGAACTGTGCAAGTCCCGACAGAATTAATGCTAACTGCTTCTATTGGATTTTGAATTGCAGGTTGTATTCTTGCTTCTGCGGCAATATGAAATACATAATCAACCCCATCATAAAGAGGACGAGTGTTTTTATAATCACGAATATCCAATACATGATTGTCTGCTTTATCATTCCAATAAAACTGTTCATGAACATCGGAATATTCATTATCAATTACAACAACTTCATGTCCCAGGTTTAGAAGACGATCAACAAGATTGGAACCAATAAATCCTGCTCCGCCAGTTACTAATGATTTTGTCATTAAATTTTTCTCCATCTATTAGGAATTAAATCTTTCGTTTCTTTATATATATTTCCCTTACCAAACCATTTAACTGGGGCAATAACATTATCAGATTTGGATAACCAAGCACCCCACCAACTAAAAGATGAATTTGCAATAATGTGATTATCACATAGACTCATTAAACACATATCAATATAATTATTTTCAGATTCAGAAATCATAAACCTATCATCACAAAATAAACTTTGAGTTTTACACCACTCCACATCATCAGAAAATACAATAACTGGTAAATTACTATCGAACATAGAAAGTGCTCGAATATAATAATCCAAATCTAAAACTGTGTGATTTGTATCATGCAAATAATCAGTTCTGCGAACATGAAGAGATATTGCTTGACCAACCGAATCGATCATTTCTTTGCAAGGTTCTAGAATTTCATCTTTAAATGAAAAGTCTATACGAATTTCATTTTCAATGTGCTTAAAATATTTTTCAGATTGAAAAAATCCAAAAATACTAATTTCATCGGGGCACATATTGAAAAATATCTCATCAAAATGAAAATATTTTTCTTCTGCAACTGGTGCATATCCATTATCCAAGAGACCTATATTTTCAGATCTTAAGGTTTCTAATTTAAAAGATCGAAATAATTCTATAGAATCTAAATTATTTGGAATACAATAGTTTATACCACGGTTCCTAGCAATCCCCTTAAGGGATGCATATTGAAACATTTGATTTCCAAATCTACCCAATTGACCTAAATGATTAAATGCCAACATTTAATTGATTCCTCCGATTTTTTACATAATCTTGTTCTTCAAAATATCTAACAAGAGTTTCTTTATCATATGATCTAATTTGATTCCACATATCCATATTATATTGCCACTTTGGATTATGATAATGAGAATTAAATGTTCTCTCATGATTTAAATGATAGCACATATCGTTGACTCTGCCAACCTTACATCCCATAACTTGAATCCTATAAAGGAATTCGCAATCTTCAGGACCCCAAGCCATAAAGTTCTCATTCCACATATAAGAATTAATTTCAGATTGCCTTCGAATCATTTGCCCCAATCCCATAACAGATGGACAAATATTACATCCAGGTTGAAGAACGTTTAAATCAAATTTAGATTTTAAAAATTTATCAAACATTTCAACAGGATAATCGACTAACCATTGATAAACACCAACTCCATAGCAATAGACAGCATCAAATCCTTGTTGAGAGATCATATTATATGCAGTGTGATAACTACTTATTGGAAGAAGATGATCCACATCATAATTATAAACAATTTCAGTTTTTGATTCTAGTAACAGATCATTTAAAATACGAGTCTTATGAAAGAAACTATCAGAATCATATTCAAAAATATGAGTTAAATTTTGTGGTTTTTTTCCAAACAACTGTGTAATATAAGGAAGTGCCTTTTCTTCAAAGATTGATTGAATATCATGTTCTTTAACTATAATTTTACATTCTGGAAAATGATAAAGTAAATAACTAATTGAAGTTATGATATTTTTGAGTCTATCTTCAGACTCAATTCTACAGGGCATTAAAAATGTTAAGTTCATGATTCAACTTTAATCCAATTTTTTAATAATAAATCATCCATAATGTAATGGTTATATCCAGGTCCAAACCAAGGATCAGGTGCAATAATTGATTGAGTTGGATTTTTGATTAACCATGCACCCCACCAACTTAAAGTACTATTTGCGACAATACCACCAGTGCAAAGAGTCATCATACAAAGGTCAAAATAAGGAATTAATGCATTTTGTTTTCCATCATTTGTATCAGACTTTTGAGGGTATTTTTCTTGGTATTCAGATAGCATGAATCTATCAGAAGAGAATAATTCTTGTCCTTTACACCATTCAATATCATCAGAAAATACTAACACTGGAGATGATTCATCAAAATATTTTAATGCATTTTCATAATATTGAAGAGAGCACAAAGGATGATGTACCTGACTACTAATATAATCACTACGTCTTACATGCAAGAATATTGGATTTTTTAAATCATCAAATACTTCTTTACATGGATTTAAAATCTCATCTTTAAATTCAAAATCATTTCTGATTAAATCTTCAATATTTTTGAAATACTTTTCAGTAGTAAAATAATCATGAAGATTTATATTGTCGGGACAATTATCAAAAAATTCTTGACTAAAATGGAAGCATCCGGATTGAATACTCTGCCCCCGAATATATCCAAAGTTTTCCTCTTTTACAGAAGACATTTTAAAACAATCAAATAATCCATAATTGGAATCGCCATATCCATCAAAAGGTGGAATTACCCAATCATATCCTTTATGTGCAGCAATACCACGAAGTCCTGCATATTGGAACATTTGATTTCCAAGTCTTCCATTTGAACCTAACCGATTATAACCTATTGCCATTATTTTTTTCTCACATAAAGGGCATCACCCCAAATACCACCAGACCAATCAGTTTCCACCCTATCCATTTCATATTCGGAAAGAAACTCATCGAGTTCTTCAATATAAGCATTATTCTCATAGACTTCATCTCGGTTCACTTCACAGTAAACGTAATCAACGTGTTTCAAAGTTTCCGACCCACCCTTCAAAACTTCCAATTCATATCCTTGAACATCCATATTGATGAAATTAAATCCTTGAGTTTCTTCAGAAAAACTATCAAGTCGTTTCATTTCAACTTCTTCGGTTCCATCAAATTTTACCGTTGGATGATTAGTTAGATGCAATTTTGGTTTAAGAATAGAACTACTCATCTGCTCATTATCACTCAAATACATGGTGACCATTTTTTCTTCATTTCCCAATGCAACTTGATGTCCTGAAATATTTGCATTAGAGTTACCAACATTTTTCTCCAGAATTTTAAAATTGAGGCTTAATGGCTCAAAAAGAATAATATCTTGAACGCCACAACTAATATAATCTTCAATCTCCTGACCCCTATGAGCACCAACATGAATGATACCTTTAACATTCATGCTATATTTACGAACCATAGTTCTAAAATTTAACAGCATTTTTAAATTACTCCGATTTTAAATAAATTTGGTAGATATAATCTTCATTAATTAAAAGATTTTTTACAGTTTCTAAGTTTTCTTTTACTACATCAATTCTATCATAATACATTTCTGGAGTCAATAGTGTAATATCAAAGTCATCATCCAAAGTGATAATTCCTTTTGGATTAAAGAACTTTCCAATATCTGGTGCCCCACAATAAATTGGAATTGTTCCGGTTGCGAAACAATCTTGAACCTTTTCTGTAAAGTAAGTTTCATAACTTGCATTCTCGATTGCGACCGAGAACATATAGTCCACTAAACCTTCTTCTTTATTTTCAATCTCATTAAATCCACGACCATAAAAATCAACTTTATCTTGAAGTTTTTGTGCCCATGACAATCTATGATTGTGTCCAGCACACATAGATTTATTAGAACAAATCATAGAGACTAATTTACTCTTCTCATAAAGTTTTGGTTCTGGAATCCAACTTCCTTGAAGAGGGGCAAACTTAAACTTTGGATGAAGATTTACAAGTTCTTGATTGTGAGTGAAGATTGCATCATATGCTCTTATATAATGCAAATAATTTCGTTTCACATCTTCAATAATCTCCGGATAGATATTTGCAGATTCTAATAACCAAGCATACTTTTTAAGACTATCTTCATCATCAAATGCTAGACTGATCGCATGGTCCACATAAAATGTTTCATCTGCACCAGAATCTACCCATTCAATAAACTTAGATTCGTGTTTGTAAATTGAAGATGCCTTGTTACCATTATCATAATGATTAAATCCACCACCAACTAAATTATACTGTTTTTTCATAAAATCACATATAACGTTGTTTGATCATATCACGGTGATTACCTGATGGTATATCATTTTCATCAAATGGTTCTCCTATGAAGGCAAAATCATCCAATTTTCTATCTCTTTTTATTGGAACTGCAGTTTCCTCATAATTAAAATATTCATCATGAATTAAAGCATGATCTTTAACAACTGGGTATATACATTGCTCTAAAAATTTTTGATCGGCAGCTTGTTGATGAGACCAATTTGTTGTATTCAAAAAATCTTCAATAGATCGATCTATGTTCTCAATAAATCCACCAACACATCCCCACATTCCACCATTAATAACCCAGGCATGACCTCCTGGATGATCCCGTATAATATGAAATGGTTTACCAGATTCAACCCATTCATTTACAGCACAAACTTCTCTTTCAGAAAAACGAGAATCACAATCTCTAGAAACAAAATATTCTACATTTAAATCTGAGGCAGGTAAAAATCTCCAAAACATACCATAAACTGTATTAGCATTTTCATACTTTGGATAGTATATACCATCATTTTGATCTTCTATATTAATAACATTAACATTTAGTTTTTCCAATTTTCTAATGTTATCACTACTAAGATCATTGTCACAATACACTCTCATTTCCCAATCTGGAAAATAATCATCTTTTATCAAAGCATTTTTAACCGCACCCAAAACATACTTTTCAATATTACCAAAGTCATGCTGAGTTTTATATTTACTACTATCAAATAAACAAAAAGATAATACTTTCATAATAGTTCAATAATTTCTGGAAGTATTTTTTGTTGATACAAATTCATATTTTTATTGTATAGTTCATTATCTCCAGGATATGAATTTGCCACTTTTTGTGCTGGAATAGAACATACTTTTATATGTTTTAAATCTTTATCCCTATATCCAAAACGATACGCACGGTAAGACATATCACCATCAGCACAATAGTACTGATAATCTGGATTATACATTCCTATTTCTTTAAAGATTTTTTTACGATATAATCCATAATTCATTACTATTTGTCCACCAACTTTAGCATCATTATATAAACACCATCCGTCTTTTTGGTCAAAACCATTTATCCAATTTTGGTCCTTTATATTCTCCAATGATCCGTACTTCCAATTAAACAAATAAAAATCATATTCATCTTCAATTTCTAAAATGACCTCATCCCAACCATTAACTAAAAGGACATCATCATTCCACTGACAAATAATGTCATAAGAAGAATTCTTAATACCAAGATTCATAAAGTGTGGATAAGAACTTCTACATCCAACTTCAATCAGTTTAATTTGTGGGTGATTTAATTCATTAATATATTCAATTGTACCATCAGAACTTCCCCCATCAACCAATACAAGTTCCAATCTACTATCAGATAAAACTGTATTTTTAATTAGATTTGGAAGTAATCCAGCACGATTTAATGTTCCCGTTACAATACTAATCATTTCAAATATTCATATAGTGTTTAGTGTATATATCTCTCATAATAATGAGGTTATTTTAAAATATTAATTTTATTTTTAGTCAAAATAGGAAGTCCGTCTGTATAATCTCTGAGATATAAATGAAGATATATCTTAGGTTTTTTCAACCTAATTGAATTTACAAACTCAGAAAATGCAGATTGAATCATATGCACTTCTTCAGCGTTCTCTAAAATTTTTCTATAATTAAACATTAAAAATCGACTATCATCGTAATTCAAAGTTTTATCATACTTGATAATTTTATAATCTTTAGGAAGAATACTCTCGTCGATTACTAATGGTCCAAAATGATGTTTATCATCATCTACCACAAAAATATATTTTTCGTTTTTAGGATTTAAATGTTGAAAAACAAAATCTTCATGCTCATCATTACGTTCACAATAAAAATTATCTATTCTGAAAGATGGATCAAATCCATGCATTTTATAAAATGCTAAATCAAATCTTGTATTGAATTTACCTAGACCATCAAATCCAATATTGATTACATCTTCCTCAAAATTTACCCCATTCCTTTGCAGAAAATTAAGTATTTCAACATCCGCTAAATTATCATATTGAACTTTTTTTCCATCATCAAAAGTAAATTCATAAATTCCAGGTTGATATTCAAAAAATATTACTTCTAAATTTTTTAAATCTCTAAACATATACTTAACATTTTCATAGAATATGCTAGAACAAAAAAGTACGACATCAATGTGCTTTTCACAAAAGTATCTAACAAGACCATTACAAATTATATGATCTCCTAATCCCAAATGTTGTCTAATATATTTTTTAGTAATCATAATAATTAAACAACATTATAAATCCAACATATTTCTTTCGGAGATGAAGAAACGTTATGAAGAGATTCGTTCACAGCATTATAAACACCCCATGAAGGAGCATAATCATGACCTGCAAAAATACCACCAGATTTTATTTTAGGCAACCAGTGAAGTATATCTTCTTTAACATCCTCATATTCATGAGAAGCATCCAAGAAAACAAAATCTAAACTATTATCTTCAAATGTTTTCGATGCTTCAATTGATGTCATTTTAATTGGAATATAAAATTCTTTAACAGAACTCATATTATTTGTAAATATCTCGTAAAGACTGTTCAAATCAAAATCTCCATTTAAATGCTCTTTACTTCCATCCCAAGTATCCACACAATAAAATTCTATATCTTTAGCAGAATTAGCAATTTCTACTGCCATATAAGATGAGGATTTTCCTTTCCAACATCCAACTTCTACAAACTTACTGCCAGATGAAAATCTTTCCACCATTTGTTTATAAAATTCAGGATAAGTGAACCAATCTTCGCCAAATTGTGGTTGTTGATAAATATGTTCCATTTTATGTTATATTAAACTACAGTATATATTATGTGGATAATCAGTACAAATAGCATAAGGAGATCCATTTACCTTTCTAACAGTGTCATCTAAAGATATTAATGGAATAATTATATTGTCATCAATATTCAAAGAAAGATCGTGCAACCAGATCTTTCCAGTTGTTGTATAAGTAAACGGATCCTTAGTATGGCAAAAAGAATGATACACCCAACATTCTTTTGCTGCTTCAAGATTTTTACAATGCAACCAAAGATAGTGCCTACGCTTATCCAACCAGTTATGATCTATTTTATATTGTGGTTCATCATGACCCAACCACAACTCACCATTAATTGAACGAACATCAATTTCCACATGATATCCATTTCCAATCGCACAGTCGATATAACTTGGACGATTTTCTTTATCAGGAATTGGTCCACGAATGTTACCACGATGTGAAATAATAATCACAGTTCTTCAATCCTCAACGACTTATCTTCAATAAACAAATCATAAAATGGTTTATCTACCCGCAACTCATGATACTTAGCACCCCATTCAGAAAGTTGCTTTGTGGTTAGATCGGTCCAGTCAATTTGTTTCCTACTACCACGAGCAGTCCAATAAACTATCGTATGACCTTGATTATATAGTTTGTTAATCTTCTCTATGTTTTCTATAATAGGTTTTGCTTTGCTATAATCATGAGTTGTTCCAAAATCCACAGAAGTTTCTCGATGACAAATAGTTTCATCAATATCAACATAAATTACTTTCATTGGTACATATTTCTCCTATAGTTTTCATTTGGACAAGTATCAACATCGGCAACTTCTTGTTTTGTAAGAAACTTAACTCCTCCCAATAACTTTGCTCCAATAAAAATATCAGCAGATTTTTCACACATCAAAGTAGAAGCAGAACAATCTTTTTTAGATGTAGATGCTGTAATTATACCATGATTCTGTAGGAGAGTCAACTTAGGAAAATATCCTTCATCATCCACAAACTTTGATATATACTTATCAACCAACTTTAAAATTGCTTCTCCTGGTGGAGCATAAGGAACTATACAAGACTTTGTTCCGTTTCTAACAATTTGATCAGGAAACCATCTATGTTCAGCAAATTCGTAAATAGATTCTGAACAAAGAATCTTTGTAGTGTGTGGTGGATGAGTATGAGCAATAAAATTTACTTCTGGGAAGGTTTTCATAATCCAAGCATGAAAAGAAGTTTCAATACTTGGTTTCTTATGAGATAATTCTATTTGTGCTCCATTAGTATTACATAAAGTCAAATCTTCTTCGGATAAAGTATGGAGACTTGTTCCACTTGATTTAATTAAAAAAGCATTTTCATCCACTCTTACAGAAACATTACCCTCACCACAAATAGTATAATCACTAATCTCTCTTGCTAGTTCCAGTATTTCAGACATAGTTAATAAATGTTTTTAGTTTATTTAGATCAACCACCCAAGGTGAGTTTAAACCACCAGAAATAGAAAGAGAACCGTCACTCTCAATAGTTTCTTCTATTTTTTCTATAAACTCAGTATCATTAAAATGATAAAGTTGAGTATGCATCATTGAGTATTCAAAACGAGTATTGATATCAAAAAATAAAGGGCTATTAATTGAAATGACTTTTGTTTCTGGTGGTGAGAAGATTACATTACACATACCACCACCAATAGGACCAGCAACATACTTTGCCGAATTAAACAAACCAATCTTATCTTTCATCGTCATATTTTCACAGAAGACCTCCTCATATCCATGGGACTTAAAAAGTTCTGCAACTTCATCTTCATTCATACAACGACGACGTTCAGTATAGTTAGTGCCGATATTTTCAAAGTTATTGTGCAACCAAGTTCTACGTGAGATGTATATCTTTTCTGGTCCTTGACATTCACCCTTCATACGATTGATGATATCAAAGACTCTTGAATGTGGGGGAGTATTTGAAAGACCATTGTGAGTTAACGATGAACCCACTACAACCGTGTTATATAGAGTTTCTTGGTTTAGAAACACCACATCCTTTGGACCTATTCCTAGGAGTTCCAAGCACTCCCAGACGAAAGGATACAAGTTGTCTCTACACTCTGGTGGACTTACAAGAAGTTTCAGATCTGGACAAATCTTCTTTTCATTAAAGTATGAATAAAGATAAGGCAACGTATCATAGATGAAATGATAATAGTTCGTCATATTATACACAAAGTAAAATACGGGAACTGAACAAAAGTTTTTAAAATAAAATGGACAATCTATCTCATATTCCATTGTTTCTTCATAAACTGTTCCTCTACCAAGAGACATAAACATCTCTTTGGTTGGGAGGTGTAGTTTATGAGTTTGATGTGAATAAATTAATGGTTGTGGGTAATGCTTTGAAAGACCAGTAAACTGAACTGAAAAGAAATAAGCAACTTCAATATCTCTTCCATTCTCGTCTTTTTCTTTGATAAGTCTTGTTCTCCCAGAGTTCCAGTATTCAATTGGTGAAATAATCTTTTGTGTATTCATAAGGATGCCAATCAACTTTATTAAAAAATCTTTGCCAATATTCGTAGGTTTTTAAATCGTTAGGAGTTCCCCAACAAATATAATTATCTATCTCAAAATTCTTTACTTTATATCCCAAACTTATTGCTTCATTAAGCATACTATCAACATAAAACTCACCATTTGTTCTATTATCATTTTTATATAATGATTCTAAAGAACGAAGAAAGATCTCTCTTGAACGGAAAAACATTGTTCCAGTAATCGCAAACTCTTTTACTGGGTCAGTTCCTGTAAACTTCTTAACATCAACTCGACTTACATTTCCATCATTATCACAATTAACCCAAGAATATGCCTCTGGTTGTAGATGACTCGTATAATTGTTTCTATAAGTCCAAACAATAATATCATTTGTATCATCATTTACCAAATCTAAAAATTTATCCGCATCATAAAAGACACCATTATCACAAGCAGAAATTAAAACAGAGGAATCTGGATCACATACATTAACTATTCGTTCAGTTGTACATGCTTGACCCTCCAATACTTTATCAATCCATACAGTATTTTGTCCAGGAGATTTGTGACCTTTCAAACAAGCGTAGATAATATCATCGGTCTTAGGTAAGCAGCGAACTGCTTGCTCAACCATATTCTTACCATTTACCCAAATGAATGGTTTTGGTTGATCATATCCTTCCTTAGAGAATCGACTACCTTCTCCAGCCATTGGAAGTGCGAGAGTGCAGTTTTTAAGTCGAACTTCCTTTTGTCCCTTGAGTGCTTTGCAATAATAATCTGACCAACTATTGTAAACATCAAGATCAAATGGAGTTCCCCACTGAAGCATGTAAGGAACTTCATAAACCCTATTGTCTAAACCAGTATGAATTAAAAGATTATAAACAAGACTTACATAATACTCACCATTGATATTAAGATCTTCATCTATCAACTGTTTAAAATATTTCTTGATGTAACTTCCTTTCTTAAAATAGTAAGATCCAGTAGAGGCAAACTCAGACATTTTATCATCTGTAAAAGGTTGCTTCTCACGTATTTCTAATATTTTGTTATTTTCATCGGTTTTACAGAAAGCATAGTTATCACTACCCAACATATGTGGATGAAATCCTGTGTAGCAAACTACACACCCATCACAGTTAGTTTCATCAACAAACTCCTTAAAGTGCTTGTAATCCCAGTACATTGAAAAATCACAGTAGTTGACGATGACTTGCTCGTTGTCATTAATTAGATCATTAAATTCCAAAACAGTAAAAACAGGACCTTTCTTATGTCTGGGTATTGTAACTATTGTTTTCTTTTTTACTAACTTATCTAAAATATTAAGAATGTCAGTTTCTTCTTTATGTTTATCATTAATAATAAAAACAAACTCAGAATCTTCTGGATATAAATTTACAATGTGCTCTATAACTTTTTTACCATCCACCTCAATGAGATATTTTGGTATAGTGTATCCAGCAGTAGAAAATCTGCTGCTCATACCAGACATTGGAATGATAATTTTCATAACTAATCATTTTAAATATTCATATAGTGTATACATTCTGTCTTCAGAAATATGATGATAGGTGATATTATTTACAATATCTTCATCAGTTTGTCCAAAATATTCTGGAACTGTAGAGTGAAAAAATTCACAATCAATTAAGTTTATACCATTGCGAGAAAGATTTAATGATATTGTACAGTCTTCAAATGCAGTGTTTATACCATAATCTACAAATTCATTAACTTTTTTTAAACTTTTTGTTGAAACTAAAATTCCACCTCCGCCAGAAAAATAATTTTCACCTAACCTCCACACATGTGAGAAATCACGCCATACCATATTTCTTGAATCTTTTTCTTGGCTCATAAGATAACCGTAAGCACAATTATCATCACAAGTTAATAGCAAGTTTTCAATTTTTTTTGTATTTACAAAGGTATCATCATCTCCAATAAAAATCCATTCATATGAATCAAGTATACTTTTACCAGATTCATTTAAAAAAATATTTCCAAGGTTATTATAAAAATATAAAGATTTTTCCATCAAACCTTGATAGGTATCATCATGACTTGTAAAAATTACATTATTCTCCAAATCTTCATGATCTGAGTAATAAATATAATCCTCTATTCCAGATAACCAAGTTTCTGATTGACATTTTCTCCTACTTTCATATTTTTTTGTAGTTTTCAAAGCATACAGTATTTTTTTCATAACTTCCATCAATAGAATTAAATATTTTCATATATCCAACAATGATATGTTGAATATGGGGGATTAGGATCTGCCTTAAAATTTTTCATATCATAACCGGATAAGCACTCATCGACCGCTTTAATAGTTCCTGGGTGGAAATTGTTATAATCATGCCCAGCAAGAATACCACCACTTTTTACTTTTGGTTTCCAAGCAATAATATCTTTTTTAACATTTTCATAATCATGAGATGCATCAATAAAAACAAAATCTAAACTTCCATCTTCGAATTTTTCTACAGCATCTAGTGAAGGCATATTTAAAACTTTGTAATATGCTTCAACTGGTTTCATATTGTTTGTAAATATTTCATACAAATCAGAATTCCACCCTGCTCCCTCATCTCCCAAAAAATGATCAACACAGTAAAATTCAATATCTTTACCTGAATTAGCAATTTCTACTGCCATATATGCGGAAGATTTTCCTTTCCAAGATCCTACTTCAACAAATTTGCTGCCAGATGAAAATCTATCTACTATTTGACTATAAAATTCAGGATAGGTAAACCAATCCTCACCAAATTGTGGTTGTTGATAAATGTGTTCCATAATTTCAATATACAAAAAAAAACTTAAATCACACCTTATATATGCACTTAATTTCAATCTACTTCAATTATTGCATTCAATCCTTTTGAGTAAATAGATTCTGGATAATTTCTAATATAATTATGCCTGTAAATTTTTGGTTTTTCCATTTTATAAGAATTTATTAAGTCTAAAAACCCGGTTTGCATTGTATGTATTTCTTCTGCGTTTTCCAAAAATTTAATATAATCAAACATTCTAAATTCCAAATCATTATAAATCACTTTATATTTTTTTGTAATTTTATTCATGTCTATATTGTAATCTCTTTTTGGATCATCTAAAACAAAAATATATTTTTCTCCATTTGGATTTAATTTTTCACAAACTTTGTTTTCTTTTTTAATGTCTCTAACAAAATAAAAGTCGTCAAAACGAACATTAAAATTTAATCCAACTTGACAATAAAAAGATTCATCGAAGGTCATCCCACTAAAACGAGAATCCAAAGTGCTAAATGTAGGTTTAATTAAATTATCCCTCACTATTTTATTATTATCAACAAATATATCTACATCTCTTTCACTATCAAAATTTATAATATCTAAATTGTTCAAATCACGATACATATAATGAACATTTTCATAATTATGCGTGTAACAAAATAATACTATATTTTTATATTTTTTATAAAAATATCTAACCATACCATTACAAATAATATGATCTCCCAATCCAAGATGATGATGAATATATTTCATAAATTTAATTAATCAATTCTTTTTCTAAATTTAGAATTTTATTTTTCCAATAGTTAAAATTTAATAAATTTTTATCATATTTTTTTTCTCTCTGCTCTTGTATTTTTATATTCAATAAATCAATATCATACAATTGTTCAAAAGATTCTAATACAACAATGGGCAATTTAGAATATAACTGTTCATAAATTTCATAGTCATAAGATAGCATGGGTGCATGATTGCTTTCTCCCGGTAAAAAATTATTTACTTTAGTGGATAATGAAGAATTTACTTTTATAGTAATAGGTATTCTCTTACAATAAAGAACTTCCCAAATTCTATGCGTATCCACACCATTTCCTATTGGACAAAAAGTTGCTTGATGATCCATAATCTCAAAAATAAATTTCTCATAAGACAAAGAAGAATCCTGAAAGTTAATGTGAGGAACATTTAAACATACTTCTTTCATTTTATTTCTATATCCAGGATTTGTGTCCGGATTAAAATTGGCGTATATAAATTTTGAAGGCGTAGTATCATTTCCCAGATATACTTTTTTAATTATGTCTACTTTTTCTATAGCATAATCATATCCAACCCCATGATCTGGTCTAATATTCCAAAAACTATCCTGTAATCCTATAGGAATTGAAAATAAATTATTTTTGGGACTAAGATGATTTTGTGCAAACCAATATTTTATATTTGGTGGCGCAGATTGAATTATATGAGGCTCAATACCTTTATCAGAATTTCCAGTAATTAAAATAACTTGATTATTTGAGGAAGAAATTTCATCAAAAATTTTTGGAAGTCTTTCCATATGAGAAAAAAATATTGTTTTCCCATTATGCAATGAACCAAAATGATTCATTTGTAAGATAACAACTTCGTCCATAATCAAATACCTTTATAAAGTTTTACAGAATCTTCTCTTAAAGATTTACTTTGTGATATTGCATTATCAACAAGAAGATTAACTGCCTGCACCAAACGAGGTCGTTTTACTTTGAAGCAAATGTCAATCTTACGCTTTAGGTCAGCAACTTCAGCATCAGTCTTTGCCTCCTGAATTGCATCTTCCAACATCCACATACGGGTATGAAGAATAGAAAGTTTTTCTACAACTTCTCCAAGATTATCAGTTTCAATATACTCTACATCAGGAAGTTCTCTGCGTGAAAGAACTTCATCTATAGTTTCCTTGATGCACTCATCGATCAGATTTCCAAACCTATTCATCAAATTTCTCCTATAATTTTTGTAAGTAGTTTCATATCTTTGTCAGATACAAATTGGTTATTGCCAATATAAACACCGTTTTGGTGAATTATATCAACATTAAAGTTTTTTTCTTTTCCGGTAATAGAATATTTCTTAAGATAGGGTTGTTTCAAAAGATTGCCCCCAACAACTGGACGATATTCAATTTTATATTTTTCAAAAAGTTGAATCATTTTTTCTTTTATCTCTTTAGTTTTGCAAATAAAGGGGAAGCAAAAACAACTGTTACCACTATTATACACTACTGGATGGAAATTGTCATTGTCGTTTGCAATTTCAACAAACGTATCGTAAGACTTTCTACGATTTTGAATAAACTTATCTAACCTCTTCAACTGAGATAATCCAAGAACCGCACCAAACTCAGTGTTCCTAAAGTTATATCCATCACTTACAAATAAAAATGATTTTTGTGTCTCAGGATTCTGTTCAGCATATTCATCAAATCTATCAGAAACTCTAGCAAGACCATGAGATCTCTTAAGTTTCATTAGATCATAAAGTTCTCTATTATTGGTACAAACCATCCCACCTTCTACAGTAGACATGTGGTGCCCAAAGTAAAAACTAAAGGTAGAACCTAAACTATTTTTACCAACACGTTCACCACCAGCATCTAAACATCCATGAGACTCACAAACATCATCAATAAAAAGAGCATTTGGAAGGATCTTTTTATATTCTTCAACTTTAGCCGGGATACCTAATAGATGAGTTACAAATACAACTTTAATATCTTGATTATTTTTAGCAATTGTTTTTAAGTTTGTAATATCAAAACTATAATCATTCAAACTAACATCACAAAAAATAGGAGTCAATCCCAACTGGATGATTGGATTGATATTTGTAACCCACGTGCAGGCAGGAACTAAAACTTTATCGCCCGGTTGCAAATTATATTGTTCTATGATTGCAGCAATCAAAAGAAAATTTGCAGTACTGCCAGAAGTTACAAACAATGAGTATTTGCACCCCAACCACTCAGACCAAGATTTTTCAAATTCTTCTACTTTTTGACCTTGAGTAAATTTATCAGAGGTTAAAACAAACTTTGCTAATTTGACCCTATCTCTAAATGAGATAGAATTTTTCATTAATGGCCACTTAAACTCTGACATAATTGCTCCTATTTTTAAAGAACCAATCAATTGTAATTTTAAGACCATCTTCAAGAGAAGTTGGTGCTTTCCATCCAAGAGCATTCATTTTAGAAGTATCTAATGCTCTTCTAGGGGTTCCATTTGGTTTCGTAATATCCCAAATCAATTCGCCATCATATCCAACTTGCCCAGAAACCAATTCAGAAAGTTCCTTAATACTTACTTCACGATCTGGACCAATATTAATGATCTCTGGATCTGAGTAATTATTCATCAAGAAAATTAAACCATCAGCAAGATCATCAGAAAATAAAAATTCTCTAGTAGGACTTCCATCACCAAAGCAAGTAACATTGGGAAGATTCTTATCCTTTGCGGTTACAAATTTATTAATAAAACTTGGAATCACATGACACTGTTCGAGAATAAAGTTGTCATTAATACCATAAAGATTATTGGGCATAACCGAAACGGTTGAAAATCCATACTGTTCGGTATATTTTTTACACATCATATATCCAGCAATTTTTGCTAGAGAATATGCACTATTTGTTTCCTCCAAGGGTCCTGTCATCAAGTACTCTTCCTTAATTGGAACTGGTGCTAGTTTTGGATAAATGCAAGCAGAACCAAGAAATAAAAGTTTCTTACAACCATTACGATAAGCACTATCAATTACATTAGTTTGAATCTGCAAATTTTCACGAATAAAGTCTGCAGGTACTTGCTTATTGTATCCAATACCACCTACCTTAGCAGCTCCCAAAAAGACATACTCAGGTCTTTCTTCCATAAAGAACTCATCTACATCTTTTTGAATCCGAAGATCTAATTGAGTTCTATTTCTAGTTACAATATTTTTACAACCTTGCCCTTCCAATTGGCGAATAATTGCTGACCCAACTAATCCGCGATGTCCTGCTACAAAAATTTTACTATCACTGTCCATAAATGCACATATCCTCAACTAATTGTTTGAATGAGATCTTAGGTTCCCAACCCAATTTCTCCTTTGCCTTAGAGGCATCACCTAACAAAGTCTCAACTTCAGCAGGTCT
>Ga0209500_10001288_pt1 | contig 19045 bp, 21 predicted proteins | sample S_140212_EF_Meta_FD_187323 | JGI IMG/M metagenome (GOLD analysis project Ga0209500, IMG submission 187323) | Freshwater microbial communities from Lake Simoncouche, Canada to study carbon cycling - S_140212_EF_MetaG (SPAdes) (version 2) | ecosystem: Environmental > Aquatic > Freshwater > Lake ... | reverse complement strand
CCTCATTCGCTCCCTTTGTCGATGGAGAACCTGGAAAGGGGTCTCCCACTTGATGTCCCGCTGACCGCGCACATTTTGGTGTATTCCAATGGCGATGATCGGGCACAACGCGCCGCCGAACAGATCTCACGCATGGGGTATCCGCATGTTCGGTATCTTCAAGAGACCTACCAGGCGTTGATGCCTGGCGCAACAGGGCCAGACGGCTCGAAATAATTACACCCTAATGGGATAGAAGAGTCATGCTGTGTGACATCAATAACCCATCAGGATTTATTGTCTTAATGGGAGGACTAACTACCCTCCAACTCAACAGCATCACTCCTGGCGTGAATAATCTTCCGATGGAGTCGTTGAGCCTTCCTGAACGACGCACCCCGCCGACACGACAAGGAACATTTATCGAGGAAGTCAATTCAGACAAGAACATATGCACGATCAGTGGAAACAAGGGAGAGCTCGTTGGAATTCAGATCTGCAAAAAAACGCACACGGGATACCAATTGCCTGGGAACACACGGCAACCTCTTGCAGAACTTATCCTATCTTTTCATGTCAGAACACGATCCGCGGGAAGTGCTGTCTATCACGGAATTCTGTTATGTCTACCGATTTATGAGGCGATTCCCTCTCAACAGCATCACCATGAATACTTGACAGCAGTGATGTCAGGCTCTATGACGGCCGATGCTACGAATCTTCCCTCCCTCTCCTCCTTGTTTTATTCTTCTAAGAGAGATACCTCTCAAGTCTCTCTTTCTTATAAGACTTGCGTGGAGGTAAAGGACACGGCACAAGAATCGCAAGCATCACAAGCATCGCAAGGCTTCTCCACACGAAGTATTGCCATCTTTGTGTTTCCTCACGGCGTTCATATTGCATCCAATATTCTTCAACCATTCTTGGCCCAACATACATTACAGAGTTTCCGTCTTCCGTCTGCGATTCGAGAGGGGAAGGCTACGGCAAAAAGCTATCGTTTTAACAATGAAGGTGTTAAAGAAATCACAGAGACCTCTTCGGAAGGTATCTTGTATACAACCATCATAAACAGTTGCAATGACGAGTTCAAGAGTAAGATTCAATATTTTGTGCGCCCTCCTCCGATTCCATCTGTGGCATCCTCTTCTACTACCAGGACGGCCCTTACTACCTCTCAATACAAGTGTGTCCCTTTTGATAAGCTTCGACATGTGACAGCGGGTGGGGTAGTACATACGAGCCTGAAGGACGTGATCAACACGCAAGAGCAGTTTCAAAAACTGCAAGACACGTCGCGGGTGACGGGGTTCTCATCCGAACAGATGGAAGGTATCATTGCAGGAACGATTATTGGTGTAGGGGTGATTGCAGGGGTGATCTATGCGGTTCATTATCGCACATCTACGTAGTACGATGTGGGAAATCGGTGTTCTTATCGTGTTGATCATCATCCTTCTTATTGTAATATCATATGGACAGAATGCCTCTATGACACTAGAACCATTTGATTCCTATTTATCAGAGTGCCCTGCGGGCTTCAAAACCTTTTACGCAACGAGTGGTGATGTGATGTGCTGTCCAGGGGATGTTGTAGGCCAACAATGCCTCTCCGATCAGGTATGCACACTGGGGTCAGAGACATCTACGATTCCACGATGCATCGACGCTGTTAAGCAGGCGCAAGAGAAGAAAATGAAAAGCACATGTCCGCCCTCTATGACGTCTTATTTTGAGGACAAGGGGCAAAAGAAGAGTGGATGCACGGCGGGGCCTCTGTTGGACAATATGATGGGTCCGCGACAGTCCTCTCAGCCTACATGCTATGTGTATGCGACTCAGAAGGAGAATGATATCGCGGCGAATAGCTGTTCCAATCTGAAAGAAATGGAGGAGTTCCCCTGTTTTGGAACGGATTGTAAAAAGTCATTAGAAGAGAATGGAGATATGCCGCAACTGATTGAGGTGGCATTTCGGGATCCTGCGGGAGTCCCTCGCGTTTCTTATACACGCGCGTCTATCAAGCGTGAGATGGTTGCACGCGCTGCAAAGTATAATAGAGAATTTGGTAATAAAGAGAAAGATTTTTTGGAAAAAATGTTGATTATTTCGGAAGTGGCCAAAGGTTATTTTGTAGATAAAACGCTACAGGACTCTGATGTGTATTTGCGCTAAGTATGGAGGCATTCTGCCCCCATACCCCCTTCTCTAAAAAAGGGCGTGAAGTCACATACACATACAAAATGAAAAAGAAAAGATCGACGAGTGGTTTATCTTTTCTTTTTAATGATCCTGGAGACAATTCATCTCTTCATACACTCTCTAAAAGAGAGGGGTGTGGGTGTCCCCACTCTACTGAGCCCCGAGCGTCTCCACCCCCGCCACATGACCCATTCCCAGGTGCTCAAACAGATCCGCCGCACCCGATCCCTTCGCATTGTTAGACAAAGGGTATACTCCCTCGAGCACCTGTTTTTGTTGAATGCTCTCTCCTACTGGTTCAAACACGGAGATGTCCATCTCCTCCTCAGGAAGAAACGCAGATTCGCGACCCTCAGGGGCATCAAACGGCGCCACAGGAACCGTCCGTTGTGGCAAGGAGGCCTCTTCCACGGTCGCCTGAGGAGGCTGGTGGACATCCATCGCATCCCACTTCTTCGCAGCGATCTCCACTTTGCGACGATTGCGTTCCATATACAGCACTCCTATCACAAGGAGACCCATGATGCCCACCGTAGATCCCACATGAATGAGATACAACAACAGTAGAATCACAGCCATTCGCATGATGATATGATCGAGGAGCAAGAGGGCATCCGTGGGAAGAAAGGAGGAGGCCAATAGCGGGATGGTTAGAACAACAAAATAGACGACTTCACGCGGATCCATCTCTCTGTGTAGGAGTTTTACAAAAAATTTGACAGCGCCCCTCTTTTTCTTCTTATTAAACCTTCTCCCATGTCCGTTCAAGAAAAGAATCGGGTGCTAACAACAAAAGGGTATGCCATCACCAAATCATGGCTGACTCCTCTTCAAACCAATGAACTTCGCTCCGCGCTAACGGTGTCCCCCAAGACATCCGACCGATATCAGAAAACGCACTTCCCCATTTACTATGAATCCAAGACACGTTTCTATGTTCCACGACACTGGGGAAAAAAGAAATTCGGCGAACCGGAAGCGAACATTGTTCCTGAGGGACTTGCGCTTCCTCCTACTGTCACTTTCCGCGCCTCTTTTCCCCCTCACGACTTCCAGGAGGAGATTATTCGCACCTTCTTGGCCAAAGGGGGGAATGGACTGATATGTGTCCCCTGTGGATATGGAAAGACCTACATGGCGCTGAACATTGCGGTGCGTCTTCGTCAACGCTTCCTCATTATTGTGGACAAGGAGTTTCTCATGAACCAATGGAAATCGGAGATCGAGAACTTCACAGAGGGAATACGTGTCGGCATTCTTCAGGCTCATATGGTCCAAATGGACGCCGACAAATATGACGTCACGATTTGTATGATTCAAACGATTTGCCGTCGTGAATTTCCAGACGGCTTCTTTGACCAATATGGTCTAACGATCTTTGATGAATGCCACCACTTGGGGGCCTCCTACTTTTCCCGTGCGCTCCGCACGATTCAAACGGCCTACATGTTGGGTCTCTCGGCCACCCCTGATCGGGAAGATGGCCTCTCCTGTGTCTTTGAATATCATTTAGGAGAGGCCGTCTATAAAAACACAAAACGCGCTCCAGATCAGGAGGCTGTCGTAAAGGCGATTTGGTTCGATTCGGAGGATCCTGCCTATCACGAGGTCCCTGTCAACTGGAAAGGCGAGACGGTGACGGCCACTCTCTTGAATCAAGTGGCCTCCTGTGAACCACGAAATCAACGGGTGTTTCAGACGATATGCGAATACGCCGCCGATCCGAACCGATTCCTTCTTATTCTCAGCGATCGCATTGCGCAACTGGAGTGGTTTGAGAAGGCCCTCACGGCAACCCCATATGTTCACGGATATTACATTGGAGGCATGAAACAGTCCCTTCTAGACCAGAATGCGACCACCTGCCAGATCCTATTGGCCACGTATCAAATGGCGAGCGAGGCCTTTTCCGTGAAGAAACTGAACACGGTGTTTCTGGCGACTCCACGAAAGCATGTGGAACAGTCTACAGGACGCATCTTCAGACAGCGGGTGGAGGAACGGGCGGTCGCTCCCCACATCATTGATGTCATTGATTCTCATGAGTGCCATAAACGCCGATGGTATGTCCGACAGAAATTCTATAAAGAATGCCAGTATACGATTGTTCACATGGATCGTCCCGCGAACACGCAAGGTTCCAGACGAGAGGACACACCGATCAAGGAGTTTGCCTTTCAGTTTACGCTGGCGGATCAAGCAGGAAATACGACACATATGGGCACTGCATCGCATGCGAAAGAAGAGTGACAACGTAATTCTGCGGGTATAGTAACATGAACTCTTTCCCTCTCTCCAGCATGTCTCTCTCGCATGGAAAGGCAAGTGTGATATTGGAACCTCTCCAGTCGATGATACAACTGGCTCTTCTTAGTTTATGCCCCGTTGGCACCAAACTGACCATCCATGACAATATCGTCTCTCTCCACTATCCGACACTGATTCAACCCTTGGCACGGTGGTATCACTCCGATCGCAAGGATGATCTCTATTTTTTATACGCTGTTCTTCGACGGTTTATCAAATGGTATGACCCATCCACTAACAAGAAAAGTCCTCTTCCCGTGGAGATGTATCAGCTGATTCTATCCATGAGCATGGAGGGACTCACCCAGTTGCTCAAGACATATCACTCCTCCGATTGCAATACGGTCATCCAGGTGATTCAGATGTATCGCCATATGCTGGAGCATCCTGCTCATACATTTCAGGAGGACTCGGAGGAACAGGGAATGGAGGCTGTGTTTGAGACGATTCGTAGTCTATATGATCCGACACTCTTACAAGTGATCTATCATACATTGTTGTTCGTGCGTAAAGAGCCGACTGCTATCCATCAGCAAACGATGATGGACGGTTTATTTCTTTTGATGCAAAAAAGCCATCAGGATATCAAGGAGTGGATCAACCTTCATTTGTCCGTCTAGTGGAGACGCAAGCGTCCCCACACCCCTCTCTCTAGGAGAGAAAGCGATCCCTCACTTGCGATGGTGTCGCTTGGACCGCTTCGTTCGCTTGCTACGCTTATTGCGCTTGCTACGCTTTCCACCCGTCGTCAAACAGGCAGAGTTCATCGATCTCGCCTCATAAGGGACTTGCGTCAGAAATCCTGGGCTCGCGCCTCCAGCAGGAAGGGGTGTCGCTAGGTTGGAATAACCCGCAGTAGGAGCCTGATACCGCATCATATCCGCCGCACCCACCTGGACAGCGGGAAACGCTCCACCTCGCTGGTTCAACGAGTTCATGGTGCCCTGTTCGCAGGGAATGCTGTGCGCCATACCCATACCACGCATTCCAATGTCGCTTCCTGAGCCAACAAGAGGACCCATGTGCATCTCATATCGCCCGCCCTTCTGAACCTGATTGGCCGTGTGGGCCCCTCCAGGGATTTGAACGCCAGGCATGCTGATCGTGTGATTCTCATACGCCGATGCTGGATTCGCACCACCACGTGACTTGCGAGATCGCAGACGGCGTGCACTGTGATGACGAGCACTGCGCTTTCCACTGCGACTACGACGGGATCTGCGACTGTTTCGCTTTCCACCGGACGCGCCATAGGGAAGACCCGCACCCGACACATGTTGGAGAAAGCCTGGGCGCACAGGAGAACCTGCGCAATCCATGCCCGCCCCCGCGTATTTCGTATACTCATAAGAACCAGGGGTAATCATGCTACCCATGGACCAACCGCCTCCACGAGTGCGAGAGCGACGACCCCCCTTTTTTCCCCATGAAAAAGGGTTATACCATGATGATCCCTTTGAGGCGATCGCCTCTTCAAGAGCGATGATGCGCTGTTCATGGCGTTGAGCCACAGGACGCTTCATTTCCGTATTAGGAGAACTGATAGGACCTAATGCAGCAAGTTTATCCTGTTCAATCTTCAACTCCGCATGTAGCTCTTCTACCGATTTGCCTTCAACGCTCATTCTACTAGATCACATGTTTATGTGCGATGAAAAAAGAAGGACGCTGTCGTGATCGGCGTGTGTTCCGGAAGTATACGCGTCACCTGATACTTCTGAAAAGCGGGTTTCCACACCACCTCCACAGGGATGCCCTTTGTCACCATCTTCCCACGAAGTTCCAGTGACATCGCCATATTCGGAAGGGATGCCATGCCCAACGCGGTCCCCTCTTGGGATACGAGTGAATACGTATCAGGAAGGCTCATGTTCGCATAGGGAAGACACAGTGCGCAGAGAACGTTGATGATCTCTGCGCTCCGTTTCATGACAGGCGCAATGAACTCCACAGGCTTGTGCTCTACCACGGTGACCACGTCTCTCCAATACCAACGGGGCTGTCGGGCCTGATCGGTTTGAATGATCCAATAGACAGCAGAATGATAATGAAGATGCCATTCGGACAAGGGAATAGGGGTGACTACACGGGGCTGAAAGGCAAGAAGAGGCTGATCGGGCGGAAGAGAGTTCCAAAACTGGCGTAGGGAGCCCCACCGCTCTGAAAACGTCTGATGCGACCAGAGATCCCGTCCTTCATATACGATGATATCCTCCATTTGGAGAACGGACTCGCCCGCTAACAAATTGGCCAGACAGATGGTTGCCCCTTGTTGCGAGAAGGAGGGAGGGAGAAGCCATCGGAAGGTCATTCCCTCTTGACGCTCGGGATACCAGATACACGGTGAAAACCCCTCTAGAAAGATCAAATAGCCGACGGGGCGCTTATCGAACTTAGGCCATAGCCAGAGAGAACCCGATGAAAAGGTGGAACGGGCACGCGAGAAGGGCATATGAATTTCCATGCGTTGTCGGAGAAAGGGGAAGGTGGTATAAAGAGCTTCAATAGCCGAGATGTGAGCCACATCAAGGCGATGGAATCGTGGGATTTTTGCTTTCTCAAAGCGAGGGGTCGTGTTGTGAATACTCATGGTCTCTAAGAAGATAGGTTGATGAATCTTTAGATGGGTCGTTAGCGCATTTAAAACGACGAGAAGCTACGATCATCAAAGGTATCATTCGCAAAGATACCAGGCATAAACTCCCCACCACCCTGGATGATCTCCGTAGAGAAGCCCTGTGCGCCACTCGCCGTCACCTGCTGGGTTGTGCTGGCAATGCCCGACGATTCTGCAATAGAAGTGTTGTCATTCAACGGCGGAGGGCGGAAGGACCGCTCGGGATGACGAAGATTCTCAGGGTGCTCCGAGCTCTCTTGGGGATGAGAGTAGGGATCAGTTGCCTGAGGAGGAGCATAGTGAACGATCTCTTCTTGCGGGGCCTGATTGGGTGAGTTCGGACCGGAAGGGGCCACGGTGCGCTCGGGATACAATGGCGCCTGACGGATTTCAATGGAAGCAGGGGCGGGTTCAGAGGAAAAAGAACGGGCCTGGAAGGCATCGGTCGAGACATCCTCTCCAAACAGGCGATCCCGAAGGAACCAATAGGCCACAAACCCAACGATAAGGATCATACCCAGATAGATCGCAGGGGTCATTGTATCTCTTTTTGGTCTCTTGAAAATCATCGTCCGCACACAACAGCAGTCGCGAGATCATGCACTCGTAGAGGACCGGAGGGCATAAAAATTGATCACCTCTCCCTCCTCACAGAATACCATAATCCATGCCCGTTCCTACGATCCTTCTTAGCATAAAGGGAGATCTCCGAAAGGCGAATCTCCCTCTCGCAGAGGATGGGACACTCACCATGGAGGGTCTTCAGCAGTATATGAAAAAGAAAGAGGCCCCCGAAGTCATTCATCAATATGAACAGGAAAAACAGGTGTGGACGGTGTTGGGATACAAAAAAGGAAAAAAAGGAACAGAAAACAAGGGGGAACTGCCCGTCCCTTGTAGCACAACGCTCTTTGGTGATGCACTGATCGTTCTGTCTGTAACCAAGAACTGGTCCCATCCTCTACCGTGTATCATTGAACAATGGACGACCTTCTGCCAAGAAAACCAAGAAACCCAAGACAATCAAGAGGAGGAAGAAGAGGAAGAAGAGGAGGAATCGATCAAGGATCCCTTTGAGGAAAGCGATGACGAAAAGGATCCTCACGTAGACAAAGTGGATGAGGAAGAAGACGAGGAAGAAGAGGAAGAAGAGGCAGAAGTGCCCGTTGCTGCCAAGCGTCGTGCCCCCATCTATACCAAAGTGGACACGCATGCCCTGAAAGAGGAAATCCCCATCACGTCGGAACCCTCTTCCTCTCCGCTCCGTCTCCGTTGTCTCTCCTATCTTCAATTCTTAACGGCCTTCTTTCCCGAAGAGGAGATCCATTCATTGGAGAAGGCAATCTTTGAGGCATCGCACCACTATGCGCAGGCGCATTACATTGCACGGAATTGGAAGTCAGACTCTTTCTCGGAAGTCTATCGTCAACGGATGATGTCCATTCTGAGCAATCTTCATCCTGAGAGCCCTGTTCAGAATACACGTCTGTTGCGCCGCGTTCAAGAGGGCGAGTTTACACTTGCGTCGCTCGCCACCATGACGGCGTATGAGATGTTTCCTGAGAAGTGGTTCGCGTTGAAAGATAAGCTCCTTCAACGTGAGCAAAAGATCCTGGAAGGGAATAAGAGTCGTGCGACGGATCAGTTCAAGTGCCGTCGCTGTCAAAAAAGAGAGTGCACCTATTATGAGCTACAAACGCGCTCAGCAGATGAACCCATGACGATCTTTATCACCTGCCTGAATTGTGGAAAGGAGTGGCGACAGGGTGGCTAATGAAGTAGCGAAAGCCTGAAGGGCAACAAGCCTGAAGGGCAACAAGCCTGAATTATCCATGTAGAAGAAGAGATACTCCCAAGTGATGCTGAATATGGCTCTGTTGCTCTCCTGAGGGGACCATCAGATGGGATTCTATTTTATTAAAGGTGTTTCGTGGAAAGGAGCAGAGATGATCGGCCTCTTGTTGAGTCAGCCCCTGATGTAATCGTGTGCGAATGAGCGCCTGAAGAGATTCAGGGGTGACTCTTTTTTTAGGAAGAGGCATGCTAGAAAGTGTCTCTTTGAAAAGGTGCCGTTTTTTGAGAGTGACCAGGGTCCAGTCAGAAGAGAAGAGGGTCGTCATGGGGGTAAAAAGTCTATCTGGATCAAAGAAAGAGAATCGCATCAATTTTATACAAGAAGGATAGATGCGTGTTGTGTTCCCCCTGGTCTCTAGTCTTCCAAAAAATATTCCTATTTCGTTCTCTTTACTTCATGAACTAGAATATCGCAATCAATGCCGACAAGGAGATAAGCGTGGAAGACAACGGGCGTATAGTGAATACCAGAAGAAGACTACAAGAGAAGTAGGTCGGCCACACGCCAATATTCAAATGTGCCGTTCGGCAGTGGACGTTTAATAATAAAGGGTAGACGTTTCTGTTCCAATTCCAGGCGGGCAATGTCGCGCACATCCGTAATGTGTTTCGGGATGGCAACAAACGGCACGGACCCTTTGCTTAACTGATTGGCGCGCAATCCAATGATTTTGGTCCGTTCAAAGACCGTCATAAACGGGTATGTCCGGTGATTGGCATCTGCTTTGTCTCCATGGGGAAGCATCACCTGGAGGGGGACCCTGGGCATGACTTGTTCCACGTAGTCCAAGAGACATTCGGGATGCTGTTGATAGAGCTTCTTGAGTTCAGGTTTCATGTCTGCCACGAGATCTTCCGCCTCGGGCTCTTGGTATTCTTCCTCCCACTCTTCTTCATACTCTTCTTCTTCTACGGCGGGGTCCATCTCTTCTATGTCTCTCTTCTTCTTTTATTCTTTTTGGCCTCGTCAAATTTACTCCCTTTTCGTTCCGTGGAGGAGTAGAAATGAATGCTCTCTATCATCATGGGATCATCAGCCCCCTTCCTACTACGCAGGTGGAATCCTATATGGAATTATATGGCTTTCGAATCACGGAACAATATGATGATATCGTTACGTTGATACGTGATCCTGTCCCTATGACACTATCTGGACTGTCTACACCTTCTGGAATGACCTGGAATCTAGATCATTATCCTGCAATGCACGAGGGCACACGACAATTAGAGCGGGATCTCAAGCAATGGGGTGTATCGGATCATGATCGTATGGTTCTTCTTCTGACGCATCAAGAGCGCTATGGGGCGGTGGTGGCGCACTTTTTTCTTTAGAGATGGAGTGGGGACACTTCGAACACTTCGTAAACCCCATGTCCCCTCTCCCGTGGAGATTGGGTGAATATTGTGTCATCTCCACGAGAGAGGGGGTAGGGGGGACGCTTGCGTCCCCCCCTATATAAAGATCGACCACAATATCTCTCAATAGAGGATGACCGACACAGTATATGAAACCTTTGACGCGATGGGTCTTCCCGATCCGTTGATCCGCGGGATCTATGGGTATGGATTTGAGCGCCCCTCCATGATCCAGCAACTCGCCATTGTCCCCATGAGTGGTTCCACCGACATCCTAGCGCAGGCCCAGTCAGGAACGGGAAAAACGGGAGCCTTCAGTATCGGCGCACTGAGCGTAGTGGATACCGCCCTCCAGGCCCCCCAAGTGCTGATCTTGTGCCCCACACGCGAACTATCCCAACAGACCGAGCGCGTGATCCGATCTATTGGCTCCTTTATGAATCTGAAAGTGCTCTCGGCCACAGGAGGAAACAAACTCCACCAGGACATCCGCATTCTTCAGACAGGCGTTCATGCGGTAGTGGGAACGCCAGGTCGTGTGTTTGATCTGATTCGTCGTGGAGAACTCCATGTAGAGCAGATTAAGTATATCATTTTGGATGAAGCCGATCAGATGCTGGAAGAACTGTTTTCCGAGCAAATCAGGGCCATTCTGGACAGTCCTTTCCCGACCTCCACGAAACTGGCGCTGTTTAGTGCGACAATGCCCCAGCATGTGTTGGACATTGCCGAGACGTATTTGACGAATCCTGTTCGTATCCTGTTGCCTCCTGAGGAAGTCACGTTGGACGGGATCAAACAGTATTTTGTGTCGTTGGAGCGCGAGGAGTGGAAGCTGAGTGTCCTCTTGGACCTCTATCAGAACCTGACCGTCAATCAGGCACTGATCTATGTGAACAAGCGCCATAAAGCGGAATGGTTGGCGAAGCAATTGGCGTCCCAGGGATTTACATTGGAATACATTCATGGAGAGATGGAGGTGGAAGACCGTAAGAAGAAGATGGACGATTTTCGTTCTGGTGCGGTTCGTGTCATGATCAGCACGGATTTGCTCGCCCGTGGCATTGATGTTCAGCAGGTGTCCCTCGTCATCAATTATGACATGCCGATTCAGCGTGAAAATTATGTTCACCGTATTGGTCGGTCAGGCCGATATGGTAAAAAAGGAGTGGCGATCAATCTGATTTGTGGGGACGAACATCATGCACTCAAGGATCTGGAGACGCACTATTCGACGACGATCTCGGAGCTTCCTGAGGATTTGTCCCTTCTAAGCGCGTAAATCGGCTTATGCATCCTTTGTCTTACGCCACAGGCGTAATCCAATTACAACATGCTGTGACGCATAGACATCGGAAAGCTGTGTCCAAACAGAAGCATATAGATCAGCACGACAGCACCGATCATCATACTGCGCGCCTGTGCAATCGCATCCGCCTGGTGAAGACCATAGATCATCACAAGATACAGAATGACCGCAATCAAAAGAGCATGAATGAGCATCATAAAAGGAGTCTCCATCTATCCCTCCTATAGAAATTACGAGAGCCGATGGCGACAGGTCGGGCATGTCGCATGGGTTTGAAACCATACATCAATACACGTTTGATGAAAGAGATGATGACAATGAAGAATGGTGCGAAGAGATTGTCCCTCCGTCATATGATCCTGACAAATCGCACACTGATCCTCTTGAGTCTGCTCCGCAGATTGAAGATGAGTAGAACGAGCAATGATGTCAGGGGTAAGACCTGTCGTTCCTGATGGTGCACCGATGGGAGCCTCCATGTTCTGAAACACACTTCCAAGACTTCCAAGAAATTGGAGCAACTGAGGGTCCATAGAAGATGGGACGTTCGCACCCTCTGAGAAAATATCAAATACCATGTGAGACAACACGGATGACACCGCTGGCGAAGACACCGCTGGCGAAGACACTGCAGGCGCCGATGGCACAGAAGGTGCGGATGGAATAGAGGGTGCAGATGGCGCCAAAGGAGCCGATGGCATGGTGGGAGCAGGGAACGGCATGAAAGAGGGCGATCGAACAGGTATCTCTTCAAAAGAATTCATAAACTGTTGGCGACCCCGTCGATAGGGAGACTGATTCGCAACACGGATGATATACTGAAGCACATCAGAGACGTTGCGAAATCGCTCAGGGCGATACAACAAATCTGGAAAGTGGTCATGAAGATCGCGAAGGAGTGGAATCTGGTAGAAGGACATGCTCTAGCTTAAGCCTTTCTCACACATCTATTTTATATTGTTTCCGCACCATGGACTCCCCTGCGTTGCACAATGCTTCGCACAAGGGCGTTGTGGGCCTTCAAAACATGGGGAATACATGTTACTGCAATTCCACGCTACAACTTCTTCGCGCCTGCTCTGATTGGAACGCCTATTGCCTCACGAAGCCATTTATGGCCCATCTGGAGACTCTACCTGCCGACAGCACTCATCGAATCATTCTGCTCGCCTATCAGGACCTACTGACCTCTCTATGGTCTGCGCATTATCCCGCCTATGTGCGCCCCTCTGGGTTTCTGTCGGAGGTGAGCAAGGCCGTCCAGGGCACCGTCTACAGCAGTTTTGGCATGCCCGTCCCCAATGACAGTCACGAATATCTCGTCTATGTCCTCGATCAAATTCACGAAGCGCTTCGAACGACGATTCCATGGTCTCCCTCTCCCGTGCCGGCCAACGCCACTCCCACGGAGCGAATGCGTCACTTGGCCCAACAGGGGTGGAACCAATTTGTGTCTACGAACTCCAGCGAGGTCGTTCGCCAGTTTTTTGGGATGATGCGCAATACAGTTACGTGTTCTCATTGTCAGCAAAGCACTTACAAATGGGAGGTCTTCAACACCATTAAGATTCCGTGTGAGGGAGTGACCCTATATGATTGGATTCGGAATGAAGTCAACCATGTGACGGAGATGGAAGGATACCAGTGTGATGGATGTTCAGGGCGCCACACCGCCACGCTGACGTCCCATGTATGGAGACTCCCGCCGAATCTCTTTCTGACCGTGCGTCGCTTCCATGACAATGGATACAAGAATATGACTCCGTGCCCTTATGAAGGAGAGAATCTGTCTCTGTCTCGGTTCTTCGCACCTGAATCGGAAGATCATGATCAGGTGTATGAACTACGAGGGGTATCGGATCATCATGGGACCCATATAGGGGGTCATTACACGGCGCAATTCAAGCACCCATTCTCTGAAGAGTGGTGGTGGTTCGATGATCAAACGGCGCATCCGCTCCCCGCTCCTCGGTTTTCATCGTCCAACTATATGTTTGTGTTCAAACGCATCCCGCAACGCGGGTAAGGCCTTGGACTCTAATACAGGCTCGCCGCGTGCATCATCGCATCTCCATAGAACGGCTCCTCCATCCCTTCGGGATCATGCTGTACCATGTCCACTGTCTGGACACGGCCCATCCACCCTGAGGCACCACACACGCGATAGTGAACATGGGGCTCTAGCTTTCCCTTGAACGGGACGCGATAGGACTGGGGATCACGGACCTTGAGGGTGGCCACACCATGCTCGTCTGAGGTGGTGACTCCCGCATTCTCATAGCCATCGTAGGCCTCTTTCCAGGAAGAGAGGCCCTTAAGGGGTTCCGACGCGGGCTCCGCGGCCCAATAGATCAGTTTCGTATGGGGCGTCACGAGCACTTTCACGTCTTTTGTCGCACCCGGGGGAACACGGTGTTGTAAGACGGAACAGGGGGCCACCATCGGTCCCAAGAAGGGCAAATAGGTATCGCGATCGATAAGGACGCCCATCGCGGAGAGTCCGATCAGAACGTAGATCAGCGTGGCGATGGCACTGTCTCCGAACAGCGAGGAGACAAGGTTCAGGTCAAAGACTCCTACGAGAAACCAGTTGATTCCTCCTAGGATTAAGAGAATCATGGCCCACTGGAAGAGGAGTTTCTTGATGTAGAGAGGGGGCCACACGGACTGATCGGACATTCTAGGAAGAAAAAAGAAAATGAGAGATCCTCATAGAGTGATAGAGTCATGGCATCGATGTATAATGCGACATATGTATGTAAGAATAAAACACATAAGGCATGTTCTAATAACGTAGCAAAACAACTTGGAATGCGGATCATAGAGACAATTGATGATGGTGATTGCTTCTTTGATACTCTTGCGACATATGGATGGGCTTATCACTATCCACCCTTAGAACGACCCCATCAGGAGTTGCGTCAGATGATCGTAGACCATATGCTCGAGAATATGCACTTATACTACGAAAGCATTATTGCGAATGAGAACAAAGGAGAAACAGTAGAATCTATGATTGAATCGCTGCGAGAAGATATGGTATGGGATAATGATATGGGAGATCTTCTCTCTCAAATCGCAGCAGAAGCATTTCATGTGAACATCTTTCTGTATGATGTGGATCCTCCTGAGGTTCGTCGGCTTCGTGCAACGGAGACACAGTATCCAGGCCCTCCTATTCATATGCTACGCATCGACGATGGACACTATCAATTATTGTTGCCAAAAGATGATGCTCTTCATGTTATCGGTTCCTATGCTTCGGCTCACAAGAAGAACGCATCCAAAAAGTCGAAGTTGAAGACTGCAAAAAAGAACAATAATAATTCTAAGAACGGAAATTCTGTAAACAAGCTATCCAAAGCGTTTTCTACTGTCGCGATCTCCAATCAAACTCATAAGAATCATAAGAATCATGGGAATCACGTAAACCACCAGCTCCTGAAAAATCGACAAGATCTTCAGGAGTATGAGAAAATTACAGTAGCCCGCCTTCATAACGTCCTGCTATCATTTGGTATCTCGAAAGAAGAGATCAACGATAGCATATTGTCTCTCCCCAAGAAAGAACAAAAAACGGCATATTATGATTACTATGTCAATCTCCTCTCCTAGAATCACATATACGCTCACATATACATAAATGGCGGCGGCCCATCAGACGATTCCTTCTTCTTCAAAAAGAGTTTCACATGATCCTTCTTCACCAGAAAGGGGAGCGCAAAATCCTTCATGTAAAAGGGGAGATCGGGCGAATTATACATTCGAAGCATATTGATTTTCTGCGTAATTTGTTCAATGCTTCGCTTCAATTCACGCACTCCCTTTTCCTCTTTCGCATAGTCCTCAATGAGCGTCATCAGAATCTCATTGGGAACCTCCACTTTATCCACGAGATTCACCTCTCGAAGCGCCGAGGGAAGCAGATAATGTTCCGCAATGGCCGTTTTTTGTTTCAGATCATACCCTTTCAGTTCAATGACCGTCATGCGATCCAGAAGGACGCGATCAATCTTGGACAAGTCGTTCGCGCTAAAGACGAACATCACCTTGCTCAAATCAATGGGGATACCTGAAAGGTATTTGTCCTCAAAGTCGCTATTTTGAACGGGATCGGTCAAGTGAATCATGAGGTTCATCACCTCCTCTCCCTTGGGCGTCTGAGAGATCTTGTCCACTTCATCGAACATCAGCACGGTGCTCATGGATTTCGAGGCAATGAGGGAGTTCACGATCTTTCCACAGTGCGAGGACTCATAGACCAGCTGATGGCCCGTATAGGTGCTCGCATCCGAATCTCCACCGAGCGAAATGAACTGGAAGGGCCATCCGAGCGCCTTTGCAATGCCGTTCTTGATGAGGGACGTTTTTCCCACACCAGGAGGACCGACAAGGAGAAGACAGAGGCCACGACTCTGTGGATTCGCAATCTTGGTGCTGATGAATTGGAGAATCTGGAGTTTGGATTCGTCTTGGCCGAACACGGCGTCATTGAGACACTGACGGGCCCCTGACATGAATGCTCCACATCGATCGGGCCCATCCTCCAGGGACACGGGAATATCCTTATAGGTGCCAAAGGGGATGCTGACAACCTTGTCGAGCCATGCGCGGAGTTTGAAATATTCGTTGCTGGACGTATCGAGAGTTTGAAGGCTGTAATATTTGGCGAGGATCATGGCTTGGATGTCGGCGGGGAGTTTTAGCGTCAAGAGATTGAGCATGAGTCCGAGCCCGTTGTTGTTCGTGGTGGGACGATGCTCCAATGCTTGGATCATTTCTTGTTGTTTGTCCTCCATGAGAGATTTGAATTGGGTGATTTGGGTATCGATTGTGTTTTCCTCTACGGGAGTCGTTAGAAGTGTGACAAACCGCTGAACCATTTCGGGCTCCTTCTTCATATTATACTTTTTAGGGACCATGGTATCAGATGATTTACGAAGGGCCATGATAAAGGATTGGATATCGGTGGCGAGTTCTTGTGTCTCCTCTGCCTCTTCCTCGTCATCTTCTGCTTCGTCCTCTTCCTCTTCCTCTTCCTCGTCCTCTTCCTCGTCCTCTTCCTCTTCCTCTTCCTCATCTGCTTCGTTCTCTGCATCCTCTTCATCTTCTTCGGAGTATTCGGACTCTTCGTCTTCAGACTCCTCGGACTCCACTTCCTCGGACTCCACTTCCTCGGACTCCTCAGATTCCACTTCTTCGGAGTCTGATTCCTCTGAATCTCCTGGCTGATACTCTTCTTCGCTTTCGACGATCTCTACGACCTTCTCGGTCTCTTGCGAATCCATTCTTACTTTTTGTACCTGAGAAGAAGGTTCTAGAAGGTCCGTAGAGCCCTTTCGTTTCACAGCTGGATAATGAATCGTGTTCGGAACCTGATCTAACTGCTGTTGAATCCGCTCACGTGCAAGAAGTGCCGCACGACGAATAGGTCGTGCATCCTCCATGATTTGATAGAAGAACGCACACATCGTTTAGATAGGTGGATGGGGACGCAAGCGTCCCCACACCCCTCTCCATAGGAGATTGCACACAAGGCCCGCAGTCCCTGCAGACCCACTTTGAGCCTCTATACGTGTGTGTAGCATACGCGTCCCCATACCCCTCTCCAATAGAGATTGTGTGAATACCGAGTCCACTCCCTGGGAGAGGGGTGTGGGGAAACGCCCGCCACAGGCGGGCAGTGTCCCCACTTAGCGAAACACCCCAGAAAGTTTACGATCTGCCTTCTTTGCCGTATTTCGCACGGTTCGTTTCGCCTTCTTAAAAAAAGAACGACCCTTCTTGGTCGCCGTTCGTGATAACCGACGCATCGCCCTGCGTGTTTGCGGAAGAATTCTCAATAGCATGTTGTGTGCCATCTCTATGGAGAGATCTTATAATTTTTGAATCGCATCGTGGATGTCCATAAAGGTGAATCGCGATTTATTGCTGATGCCCTCCATGGCCGGATCACGAAGAGTCAGCGGTTGGATGCGCAGAAGGGCCTCTTGCGTCAGCATGGCACGAATGCGATCCGTTGTCTCGTCATGTGCGCTGTTTGCATTCCGAATGGCCTTCACAATCTTCATGAGGCAGTCCGCGAGTTCCTCATTGAGCTTGGTGGCCTCCTTGAGGGGCGCGTTCACTTCCACTTGACGAAGAATGGTCTCCACCACTTTCATAAAGGTTTCCGTCGGAATCACATGGTGTCGCGTCAGTTCCGCGAGAAACTGAGAGTATCCACGGCGATATTTCTTCTCGACATTTCGCTTGCACACCTCGTTGTAAGAGGTCGCACTGGTCTCCACGACCTCCTCGAAGATCTCCATATACTGCGCATAGAGAGTGGCCATTTCCGTCAGAAGAACAGGGTAGCTCGCACTGAGTTCGCTCAGCAGTTTGGCATACAGCGGACAGAAGATTTCCTCTGCCGCCGCCTTTTCAAAGACGACCTTCATGAAGCACGTGATCATGTCCGTTTGTCCGCTGGAGATGATATGGGTGATGAATTCCTTGATTTCGGGATAGTTGGATTCACTGAATTTGTTCAGTTTTCCGAGGAGAATCGTGTTCAGAATGGTGTCATCCACATTGTCCGATGCTTTTTTGAATTTGCTGACATATTTGGGGGGCGGGCCACGATGGTCGGGGCGCCGAGATTCTGCGGCAACCGCTGCCGCCACAGGAGCGGGAGGAGCAGGAGCAGGAGGAGCCACATGAGCCATAGAGGGAGTCGTAGAAGCAACCATGGGCGTAGGAGGACGTGCCTGGGTCTTTCCGTATCCTGAAGCACGACCCGTATCATGACGATCACCGCGATATCCATTTCCTCCACGATCTCCACGATGGTCTCCACGATCTCCACGATCTCCACGATCTCCACGATGGTCTCCACGATCTCCGTGGCTTCGCCACTCTACCTTTTTCCATCCGCCTGAATCTCCCACATTTTTCATGGAATGATGGATTCGTTCCACCACAGATCGAACCGTAGCAGAGAGTTTGGGATCCCGGATGTTCTTTCGAAGAGAAAGAACATTCTGGATATCATGGATATCGTGGACGGACATCGTAGGTAATAGAGGTAGAGAAATGTTTAGGTTCGCGGTGTATTTTCCTTAGGATCCTCCCGTGTTTCAATTTTTATATAGCTCTACACTGCGTCTCTGCACTGCGTCGTGAAACATACTGAAAGAAGAGATGAGTTCCGTAGAATCGGTCATGGATACGGCCTGTGTAGCAGAATGGCTCGGAGTCCATACGACCGCCTCCAAGAAGTGCCTTGTAGAACAATTGTCTCAATGGAAATCGGATCCCCATCAACTCCAGCATCTGTGTGGAAAATACACGGCGATGAAGCAGGCGCTCCAGAAACAGCCTGAACTCTTTTCGGAATGTGAACAAGTCTTTCAAGAGTTTGCGCACATGGAAACCGAAGT
>Ga0209500_10001285_pt1 | contig 19079 bp, 12 predicted proteins | sample S_140212_EF_Meta_FD_187323 | JGI IMG/M metagenome (GOLD analysis project Ga0209500, IMG submission 187323) | Freshwater microbial communities from Lake Simoncouche, Canada to study carbon cycling - S_140212_EF_MetaG (SPAdes) (version 2) | ecosystem: Environmental > Aquatic > Freshwater > Lake ... | reverse complement strand
CCGCATTATCTGCGGTTGCCCACGTATGGTGCGATCCAGCCGGGGAAGCCCGTGGAGCCGGGAGAGCCCGTACAGCCGGAAACTGCGGACCGCGAACTCAGCCGGCTGGATCTGGCAGAGTGGCTTGTGTCGTCAGACCATCCCCTCACGGCCCGCGTCGTGATGAACCGGCTTTGGAAGCAGTTTTTCGGCATGGGTCTGTTTCGTGTCTTGGACGATCTCGGGGCGCAGGGCGAACAGCCCGTGAATCCACAACTGCTCGACTGGCTGGCGTGTGAGTTCATCAAATCGCAGTGGGACGTCAAACACATGGTCCGGACCATTGTCACAAGTGCCACCTACAAGCAGACATCCAAAGCCTCGCCTGAGTTGATCGCCGCCGACCCTTCCAACCGTGAGTTCGCCAGGCAGTCGGCTTTTCGCGTGGATGCGGAGCACGTGCGCGACACAGCCCTTTCGGTTTCCGGCCTGCTCGTCCGCACGCTCGGTGGCCCAAGCGTGAAGCCATACCAGCCCGAAGGCTACTGGGAAAATCTCAACTTCCCAGGGCGAACGTATCCAGTGGATGGAGGCGAAAAGCAGTACCGTCGCGGCATGTATACGTGGTGGCAGCGGTCGTTTCTCCACCCAAGTATGTTGGCGTTTGACGCTCCAAACCGTGAAGAATGCTGTGCCGAGCCGACACGTTCGAATATTCCACAGCAAGCACTCGCGCTTCTTAATGACCCCAGCTACGTCGAGGCCGCACGAGTGTTCGCCACAAAAATCCTGACAGAATGCCCTGGCTCACCCGAGGATCGCATGGCATGGGGCTGGCAGCAGACGCTCCAGCGATTGCCTCGAGCCGAGGAACTTGAAGCGATGATGCCTTGTATGCGTGAGAACGTCGCTCACTACAAGTCTCATCCATCCGCTGCCGATCTGCCCGGATTCGTTGTGCTCACGTCGCTAGGTAAGGGCGGCCAAAACCAGCCAATCGCTGCCCGACAGTGGAACAGCGGATTTCTGCCAAGTAAATATCAGGGCGTGCAGCTTCGCTCGAAGGGGGATTCGGTGCTCTACCTTGCCAATCCTCCTGGCATCACGCGGGAGCGGCAGGGGGCCGATATCATGGCCATCAATGCGATCAACGCACAGCACGATGCGATCACAGGCGATCCTGAGATTGCCACGCGGATCGCTCAGTACGAGATGGCCTTTGCGATGCAGGCCAGCGTGCCACAATTGATGGATGTGACAAACGAGAGCCCACAGACGCTTCAACTTTATGGCTGCCAACCGGGGGACGGGTCGTTTGCGTCCAACTGCCTGCTGGCCCGCAGGCTCGCCGAGAGAGGTGTGCGATTCATTCAGCTCTATCACAAAGACTGGGACCACCACGGTGGCGTGAAGGACGGAATAAAGCTCAAAGCCGATGAGATAGACAGGGCCCGCATGGCACTGATCAAGGATTTGAGGGAACGCGGCATGCTCGAGAGCACAATCGTGGTCTGGGCGGGTGAGTTTGGTCGGACCCCGATGTCTCAGGGGGGGAACGGCCGCGACCATCACAATAAGACCATGAGCGTATGGCTCGCCGGTGGCGGCATCCAAGGGGAGCTTGTGTATGGTGCCAGTGACGAGTTGGGCTATGCTGCGGTAGAAAACACCTGCACCGTGCACGATCTGCACGCCACAATGCTGCATCAACTCGGCATCAAACATGACGCCTTCAGCGTGAAATTTCAGGGACTCGACGCCAAACTTACCGGCGTTGAGGGGGCCACCGTACTCAAGGGTATCTTGGCATGATCACATCCCGAAAAGAACTCTTTTTTTTGCTGTGTCTGATGATTGGGTGTGTTTGCGTCTTCGCAATGGCTAGGCAGGTGGTGGCTGAAAACGCCCCTGTCTTGCGAGCGACACCATCATTCACTCGCGACATCAAGGGGATATTGTCCAATCGTTGCGTGCGGTGCCATGGTCCCGATGCGGCAGCGCGTCGAGGGCAAGGCGGCGGCGATGATGGCCTTCGGCTCGACACTTTTGCAGGGGCGACGGCTGATAGGAGCGGCGTACCGGCGATTGTGCCCGGCCAGCCCAACCAGAGCGAAATCATCGCTCGAATCACTTCCGCCGAGCCCGAACTCATGATGCCGCCGCTCGATGCGGGCGAGCGGCTCTCGGCCCAGCAGATCGATCTGTTGACGCGTTGGATCGCCGCCGGAGCCGAGTACGAGCCGCACTGGGCGCATGTGCCACCCGTTCGTTCCGCCGTGCCGCCTGTGAAGAAGACTGCATGGCCCAAGAACGACATCGATCGTTTTGTGCTGGCAAGACTCGAGTCAGAGGGATTGTCCCCTCAGCCGGAGGCTGATCGCTCAGCGCTCGCCCGCCGCCTGACACTCGATCTCACGGGATTGCCGATGAGCCCCGAGGAGGTCGATGCCTTTGTAGTCGATCCATCGCCCGATGCGATTGAAGCCTGCGTCGACCGGTTGCTTTCTCACAACGGTTACGGCGAGCACCAAGCCCGACAATGGCTCGACCTGGCTCGCTATGCCGACAGCGCCGGCTACGCCGACGACCCTCCGCGGACGATCTGGGGTTGGCGCGACTGGGTCGTCAGGGCTTTCGATGCCAACATGCCTTTTGATGAGTTCACCATTCGACAAATTGCTGGCGACCTCTTGCCCTCGGCCACGCTCGATGACAGGGTGGCGACAGGCTTTCATCGCAACACGCTCACCAATAGCGAGGGAGGCACGATTGACGAGGAGTTTCGCAGCGTCGCGATTGTGGACCGAGTCAATACGACGATGAGCACTTGGATGGGCACGACGATGGCGTGCTGCCAGTGCCATGACCACAAGTACGACCCGCTCTCGCAGCGGGAATACTTCGGCATCTACGCAATTTTGAATAACACGGCTGACTCCGACAAGAAAAGTGAAGAACCGGTGGTTCGCATTGCGTGGGAGCCGATCGACACGCGACGTGCCGCAATTCAAAAAGAGCTTGCAGACATCGAGGCACGGATTTCGCCGGCACCAAAGGGTGGGATAGAGCCGCCAGAGTTTCAGCCGATCCGCGCAATTATCGCAACGCTGCAAAAAAAGCTTGCGGAAAATTTGCCCGCCACGGTCCCCGTACTGGAGGAACTCTCCGGCGACAAGCGTCGGATTACGAAACTCCAGCACCGTGGCAATTGGCAGAATCTTGGGCCGGAGATCGCGGCAGGTGTGCCGAGCGTGTTTGCTCCTCCCCCGCTCACAGACGGAGTCGGTCTCGATCGAATAGCGTTTGCGAAGTGGTTGGTAGACTCGCGTAATCCACTCACAGCCCGCGTGCTTGTGAACCGGATATGGGAGCGGCTTTTCGGTATCGGCCTCGTGTCGACGAGCGAAGAATTCGGCAGCCAAGGAGACCTTCCAAGCCATCCAGAACTGCTCGATTGGCTGGCGTGCGAACTTGTTGATACGCAATGGAACATAAAGGCAATCCAAAGGCTGATTGTCACCAGCGCGGCCTATCGGCAGACTTCGAAGGCGTCGGCGGCACTGGTGGCACGCGATCCAGAGAATCGACTCATTGCGTGCGGGCCGCGAGTTCGACTTTCTGCCGAGGTGATTCGGGATCAGGCTCTGGCCGCTGCCGGACTCCTCTCAGCCAAGAAGGGCGGCCCGAGCGTCAACCCGCCGCAACCAAATATCGGCCTGAATGCTGCCTTCGGCGGAGGCATCGACTGGCAGACAAGTCAGGGCGAGGACCGCTACCGTCGCGCTCTCTACACAACCTGGCGGCGGAGCAATCCCTACCCGTCGATGGCCACGTTTGATGCCCCCTCTCGCGAGGTCTGCACCGTGCGACGCCCGCGCACCAACACTCCCCTGCAGGCACTCGTCACGATGAACGACCCCGTGTACGTCGAAGCTGCGCAGGCGATGGCTCGCCGCATGGTAAAGGAAGGTGGCTCTACGACTGCAAAGCGCGCCATCAGAGGATTCCGGCTCGTGCTGGCTAGGCAACCGCACGCCCACGAGATTGAGAGGCTCGTGAGGCTGCACGAAGAGACACGCAATGATTTGAACGACAAACCTGAAGATGCCATGAAGCTGGCGACCGATCCGCTGGGGCCGGTCCCGACTGATTTAAAGATCGACTGTGCCGATCTGGCTGCGTGGACTGTCGTCGCCAATGTGATTCTGAACCTTGATGAAACGTTCATGTGCCCATGAACAAAAAGCTGACAGCGATGCCTCCTCATTTCGAACAGCAGTTGCTCGCCACCCGTCGCCATCTCTTGGGCGGCATGGCAGGCGGCATCGGCGGGATAGCACTGAGCGAATTGCTCGGTGGGAATGGCAAAGCATCTGCCGGGGCGATCTCGGCTGATCCGATGGCAGTCAGGCAGCCACCGTTTCCAGCCAAGGCCAAGCGGATGATCGTGATCCACCTCACCGGTTCGCCACCCCATTTGGACCTCTACGACCACAAGCCCGAGTTGGTGAAGCGCAGTGGCGAAGATTGCCCTGCTGAGGCCATCGCTGGCAAAAAGTTTGCGTTCACTAGCGGTACACCGAAACTGCTCGGCACGCCGCGCAGTTGGGTGCGATGTGGCGAAAGCGGCATGGAGCTTTCCGACGCGATTCCCAATCTGCACCGCGTGGCCGACAAGCTCTGCCTCGTGAAGAGCATGTTCACAGATCAGTTTAATCATGCGCCTGCCGAACTGATGGTCTACACCGGTTCGCCCCGTGCGGGCCGGCCGAGCCTTGGGAGTTGGGCCACCTACGGCTTGGGAAGCGAGAATGCCAACCTGCCTGGCTTCGTCGTGCTGATCTCCTCGGGCGTGCAGCCCAACGGTGGCACGAGCAGCTTTGGGTCGGGGTTTCTGCCGAGCGTCTATCAGGGTGTGCAGTGTCGATCGAAGGGCGATCCGGTGCTCTATGTGTCAGACCCCCCCGGTATGGACCGAACGCTCCGGCGAAAGAGCCTTGACGCTCTTAGGGATTTGAATGAACTGCAAGCTAAGGAGTTTGGCAACCCCGAGACACTCACGCGGATCGCGCAGTATGAACTGGCTTACCGAATGCAGGCCAGCGTTCCAGAGGTGATGGATATATCAAGAGAGCCGCAACGCGTGCTCGAAGCCTACGGTGCGAAACCGGGCCAATCGAGCCTCGCCAATAATTGTCTTTTGGCACGCCGGCTGGTTGAGCAGGGGGTGCGATTCGTGCATCTTTTCGACTGGGGCTGGGATTTTCACGGCATAAACCCCAGCGAGGATATCCGTGATGGACTCACACAGAAGGGGGCCACGTTTGACAAGCCGGCGGCAGCTTTGATCGAAGACCTCGAACAGCGTGGACTCCTTGACGACACGCTTATTCTCTGCACCGGCGAATTTGGGAGGACTCCCTTTCGCGAGGGGCGAACGGCGACAAGCAGCATCCTCGGCCGTGACCACTACCCCGACTGCTATTCCGTGTGGATGGCTGGCGGTGGCGTGAAAGGCGGGCTCTCGTATGGACAGAGCGACGAACTCGGATTTAAGGCTGCCAGCGATCAGGTGCACATCCACGATCTGCAGGCCACCATCCTCTCCCTTTTGGGTTTCGATCACACAAAGCTTACCTACCGTTTTCAGGGCCGTGACTTCCGCCTCACCGATGTTCACGGCCATGTAGTGAAGGCACTTATCTCGTGAGGAAACTCGTGAGTGGAAATGAGTCAGGAATTATTATCCGTGTCTCCCCGAAGCGGATCAGACGGTGCGTGACACGGCATTCGTGTCGGTGATGTTGATCATGTCTGCTGGCAGGCGGCAGCAGCCAGCGTGGCAGCGAATGTGATTTCATCGCCACGCAGACGGCAGGCTTCGCGAAGAGCGTCCCACGCGTTGCCCGCGGCGGCCAGTTCTACCAACGACGGCAGCAGGCCGCTGGCTTGCATCGTGCTGGCCATGGCTTCGTCTTGCGGTCGTTGGAGTGCGGCGTGCAAAGCCTCTGCGGGCCGGTTCAGCCGCCAGAGCAAGAGCACCAGCGTGTCAGTAGGGAGCGTGCCCGATTCCTCCAGTTGCGCTGTGACGGCCGCACCGCGAAAAAACGCAATAGCTTCTCGAATGTCATGGCCCCGCTGCGCGTTGAAAAAAAGCCGCGAGGCCGCAGACACATTTTCGAACGGCGGCTCGCCGGGATAGACGGCATCTGCCGGCAGTCGGCAGCCATAGCAGGCCAGTTCCCACGCTTTTTCAATCGTGTCGGCATCCGTGCAGGCCCGTGCGATCCGCAGCACCGACTGCAGGTGCGACACATCCACGTGGATCGCTGGGTCGCCGGCCATTCCGCCGGCCGCTCCCATCATTGCAACGATCGAGGCGTGTGCATGCGATTGGGCGGACGTGCTGTCGGCCTGAGAGAGAACCCCGCGGTGGATGAGGTCGCCGGCTAGGGCCGCGAGCACTTCACGATGCAGGTGATCGACGAGCACGCGTGCCGCCGGCTGCTGTTTCAGGAATGGCAACCGCGAAATGGCTTGCTCGTAGGCTGTGATTGCATTGCAAGTGCCGTTGCGTGCGAGCAGCAACGTGAGTCCGAGAGCGGGGTCGACTCCTTCCCAGAGTGCAACGTGGATGACTTCCTGAATCGTTTGATCGGCGGCCTCATCTGCTGTGGTTGCGGCCATGCCGTCGGGGGACAGCGTGTCTGCGTCGAGGGATGGATGCGTGGCGTCGATGTGGTTCTGGCAGGTGCGCTGCGCAATGGTGCGCGCAATCGCAGCCAGTCGGCGCGACATCTCGGCGGGTTCCACCGCAGCCCGGAGATACATCCAACCCGCAGCCACGCGCCCTTCATCGACAAGCGGCCATCCCGCTTCACAGCACGCTTCGACGGAGTGCGAGTCTAAGCTGTCGCGGGTGGCGGGAGGCAGGTGTGTCAGATCGCCATACAGCGGAATTCCCAGTGCCGTGCGGGCCTGCATGAGCCGCAGGTCAAAGAGCGCATGCCAGCGATGCCGATTCCGGAGCGATTGTGCCAGCGCATTAAACATCGCATCGGTACCGTTGGTCTGGGCGATGGTGGTGAGCCGTTCATAAAGATCAACTCCATCTGATGGCAGGCCGTCGGCGTTGGATATGGATGTCATTATGGGCTTCTGAATCGTGGAGGGAATTGTGGAACAAATATTGAAACGGTTACTCGCGCTGCCGCAACGCTTCGTAGGCCAGCACCGCGGCGGTGGCTGATACGTTGAGGCTATCGGCGGCGCCGGCCATGGGGAGCCGCACCGACTCCCAGTGGATCGTGCCGTCGGCCGCAGCTTGCTCCCAAAGGGATGTGATTCCATGGGCTTCACTGCCCAGCAGGATCACCACGTCGCCGCTGAAATTCGCCTCGTGCCAGAGGCGGGTGCCACCGGGCATTGCCGCGATGACTCGTCGGTTGTTGGCCTTACACCACTCAATCGTCTGTCGGGCTGTTGCCACTGCCAGCGGAACCGAGAACACTGTGCCGAGGCTGGCGCGGATGACGGCTGGATTGGCGGGGTCGGTGCGGCCGTCACACACGATCACGCCGCCGCTGCCAGTGGCATCGGCTGTGCGTACAATCGCGCCGAGGTTCCCTGGTTTTTCAACCCCTTCCACAATCAGAACCGGCTTGTTGGCTGCAGCATTGAACTGCTCCAGCGGCTGTCCCGCAAATCGCACCACCCCAACGCACCCTTCGTTGCGGCTTCCGAAGGCGAGCTTTTCGAAAGCCTTCCGAGAGAGCATCGTCAGCCGTGTGCTTGGCAATACATGGTCGGCACGCCAGCGATGAATCAGAGCCTCTTCGGCCGCTGGATCGGGAGAAGGAGCTGGATGTGGAAAAGGCGAGCCAACAGCACCGCTAGGCGTCGCCGTCCCGGGAGCCATGCTGTGCAGTGTTTCGGCATCCAGAAACACTTCCACGATTGCGACGCCAGCGCGGGCAGCACGAGACAGTTCGCGGCGGCCGTCGACGAGCGTGAGGCCTGTTGCCCGCCGAGCATCGGCTTCTCGCAAGAGCGAAGCCTGTCGCACGCGAGGATTCGAGGCGCTGGTGATGGTCTCGTGCGGAATCATGGGATGAGGCATTGCCTAGCGTAGCTGCCCATTTCGAGGATCCGGCCGGCGGCATCTGTGCAGGTAAGTGGGCCAGATTCGATGCGGCCACGAGGCAGCACCGTTGCCAGTGTGTCGTGCAGGCGGCTGGGATGCCAGCCGGTCGAGTGGCACGTGAGCAGAACGGGGCCCGTGCGGGTCTGGCCTTCGCCAACGACAAGCAATCTCCCGATATCTCTCAGCAGTGGCAGGAGGTCGTGATCGATTGCGAAGGTCTGTCCCTTGGGCCCGTGGCCCCACGAGGGCGGGTCCAGAACAGCCCCATCGAAATGTGCCCCCCGACGCAACTGCCGCGAGATAAATGTGCGGGCATCTTCACACACCCAGCGGATAGATGCGGAGGCTAACCCCGAGGCCTCAGCATTGCGTCGGGCCAGTGCGATGGCTGGCTTGGAGGCATCCACGTGGACGACTGTGGCCCCTGCCGCAGCCATGGCAAGCGTGGCCGCCCCAGAGTGGGCAAAGAGCGAGAGCAACGTGCATCCCCGGAGCGTCACGCGTTGCAACCATTGCCACTGCTCCATCTGTTCCAGGAAAATGCCGATCTGTCCCGATGGAGCCGGCCGCACCTCGAGTCGCAGCGTTGTGGCCTCCAGCGGCAGTTCCACGCGCCAGGGCTTGGGCAGGGGGTCTGTTATTTCCCACTGCCCGGCGGGCCTGGCACCCCTTTGTCCGCGTGGCCCGTCCACGCCTTGCGATCCACCAGTGGCATCGTGGGTAGCCGCCGCCGCTCGGTAGGTTGCCGTGGCCTCTCCCCAGATCGTTGGAAATGCCCGCGGTAGGCAGGCTTGCGGCAGCGGCCGATCAACCAGAAGTCCACCGAGTTGCTCTAACCTGCGGCCTCCACCAAAATCAACCAGCGAAGGGTCCCGAAACTTTTTGTCCGATGGGGCGTTCATAGGGGATATAAGATACGCTCTTTTCATTGTCTCCCCCAGCCACCGATCAAGATTCGCTCGCCACCTAGGAGAGTTCCATGAGACATACGAGTTCCATAAGTCGCCCGGTCTTTTTTGTGTGCATGAGCGTTCTGTGCGTGGCGGCTGTGACCATGTCGTTTGGATTCCAGTCGGCACTGGCTACAGAGCCCGGCTTCTTTCAATACACGGCTGAAGTTTGGATGGGCGTTGTATCGCTGGTCAGCGATCGATCCGAAGACAACACTGCTGGTAACAGCGACGATGAACTAGACGAAGAGGACGAATTCAACGACGATCGTAAAGGCAAAAAGTCTGACCGCAAACACCGCAAGCATGGCGCACGCGAAGACCGCGGCAGCCAGAAGCCCGCAAGCCATGGTCGCCATAAGCACAAGCAGGGGCCCTCCATGGAGTACGGGCATGGCCCTGAGATGGAGCACGGGCGTGGACACGGCGGCCGGATGCCCCCTCCGCCGCCGCAGGATATGCGTAGAGTTGTGATGGATCGCCTAGATGAAGTGATCGCTAAACTTTCGCGGATTGAAAATCAGTTGGGCAATCGAGAAGGCGATCGCCGTTCGCCTGGCGACGCGCGTGGCGGTGCCGAGGATATGCATAGGCACATGGCCGATGGCAGACCGATGGCCGACGGTAGCCAGATGCCCGACGGCATGCGACGCATGATTGAAGAACGCATGCAAGAGGGTCGCAAGAGGATGGAAGAGGGGCAGCGTCGCATGGAGGAAGCACGCAAGCAATTCAAGCAGATGCAGCAACGGATCGAGAAACTCGAAGCCGAGGTCGAGCAACTCAAAAGAGAAAAAACGTAAGCGTCCTGTCTCGTTTGCAGGAGTGAGGCAGGCACAGCTCCCGTCCTTCACTTCGATCCGTCGCGACGGGGGCCGGAGCTTACCGGCGTCGTTTGGCTTTTTTCTTCTTTTCGATTGGCGAAGGTTTCGTCGCTGTTGCTGCACCCGGCACTTCCTGCGACACGATGATGCAGTTATCGCCAAGATCCAGGTCATCTTCCTCGTTGATTGGCTTGCCGCTGTCGTTGAGTTGAACATCGGCCTCGGCTGTTTTTCGCTTCGCAACGGCCAAGAGTTGTTCATAGAGCTTTGTACGATCGACTCCGTTGATGACCGAAACAGCGCCGGCTACCTCGCCTAGATACCGGAGAAAAATACTGCGACGCTGGCCTTCCTGCGCGACGCGCAGTCGCCGGCGTAAATACATGCCGAGCTTGCGGCCGACGGCTTGGAGCGCCAGCCGAATTTCTTTCTGGATCTCCGGATACGACGCGATCGCCTCCTTCGATTCGCTCGTGAATGGCACCCACACGCTCGCGACGTGTACCATCACCGTCACCGGCGCACTCGGCAGGCTGCCTCGCGATTGTGAGAGGCCATACGACCTCCAGTTAGTTCCTAAAATCATCTGCGTGACGGCGCAGGCGGCAGGCTGAAACTGGAGCGGCACTCGGTTGGCATAGCGAAGCACCGTCATGCTTTGCCCCTCATCGAGATTCACATGCTGCATCGCTGTGTGGAGACCTGCGAGAGTGTCTTTCTTGAGCTTGGAGGGTGATTGCCGGCTGGCAAGCCGCGCCTCTTCCAAAATTCTGTCGGCTGCCTCGCCACCCAAGCCAGCGAATGTCGTCGTGAGAAACTGCCGCAGACTTCGCGAGTCACTTTCGCCAGCCAGTTCTGAAAGGGTTTCCAGCGACACCTTTTGGGCTGCCGGACCTCCTCCGTACGCGAGGGCCGCCTCGATGACAAATGGGTTGCCGCGATAGACGCCAGGCGGACGCGTGGCGGCCACAAAGAATTCACCCGGCACCACCTGCCTCAGCCCCGCGAGGAGCCGCTGCTCTCCGATCGGCACTACGCAGTCCGTTGCCGGCGGAGGGATCTTTGTGTCTTGGATCGCCTTGTAGAGCGCATCGGCCTCACCGCGGCCCAGTTTTGCACTGGTGGCGCGTGTGGAGAGCTTGGCCGCATCGCACAGACGCTTGGCGACCCCCGATGAAACGCGAGAAAACGAACTGGTTAAAAACTGCGATAAGGTAAGTTTTGGATTTTCTTGAAGCATCGTTACCAGTCGGCCAAGCTCGATGCCGTAGGGATGCGGCTTGATTTCGCGAGGTTCCGGCGGCAGATCGTGGCTGGATCGTTCGAGGATTCGCTCTGGCGCGTCTGGACCTTGAAAATGGAGCTGTGCATGCGGGTTGGCGATCGCCGTTTGTTCGAGATATTCCTCGACGCTGCCCTTGCCGCGTTGAAACTTGGCCTCCATTTCAATCGTCACGCGAGTACCGTGGTCGATCGGCTCGCCGTGATCGTTGATGCCCACCCACTCAATGCCATGCTTTTTCATCAAATCCGCGCCGTTCTTGCCAGCCGGGATATCAACTCCAGCCCCCTTGCCATTTAAGATTTCCGGCTCGTTTGTTTTCGTGTCGATACGGAGTTCGTAGTAGTGCGACGGCTCCTTGGCAGAAATCTTTGAGATGATCTTTACAGGTTTGCCCGTCGTCAGCACGCCATACATGCCTGCTGCCGAGATCCCGATTCCCTGTTGGCCGCGGCTCATTCGCAGACGGTGAAACTTTGAGCCGTAGAGCAGTTTTCCGAAAATGAGAGGAATTTGCTTCCGCACAATACCCGGGCCGTTGTCTTGCACGCCCATTCGATAGCGGTTGCCTGTCTCGCCGACCTGTTCGATGTGCACCCAGATTTCAGGCAGGATGCCAGCTTCCTCGCACGCATCCAGTGAGTTATCCACCGCCTCCTTCACGCTGGTGAGCAGGGCCTTGCGAGGCGAGTCGAATCCCAGCAGGTGGCGATTTTTTGCAAAGAACTCGCTGACCGAGATGTCTCGCTGGCCGGCGGCGAGAGTCTGGGCACTGGCGCGGCGTTTGGTTGGTGCGTGGCCGTTGCCTCGGGCAGCAACCTCCGGCGAGGTGGCTGCAGCGGACGGGGGTACAACGTTTGCAGCAACGGATTTTGAAGGACGGGTTTTTGTGGCCATACGTAGAGTAAAATACGAGAAAGGGCGAGGGTCCAGTGCGACTGAAAAGACTCTGATTCCAGCGCTCGTCTGTGGCAAGAGGGGCAAAGTATAGCGATTATAGCGGCGGCTGTGTGGGGCGTTGGATTGGCCGGCACCGGCAGACCTTGCTTGCTGGGCAGGGGCGGCAGAGGCCGCATCTTCGGAGTGATGGGGTGAATCGGCATCTGCCGAAAGGATGCCAGTCGGAGCCATGCTTGGGCCTCGAGTAGGCCCGAGAGCATCGCTCGAAGAAACGTGTGCAGGCAGAAGGTGCTTCGGAAATAGGCGCCGGGAACGAGGAGAAAAGGGCATGAATTCCACGACGACCACAATGATCCAATCAATGTGCTGCCGGATGCGACGGCCTCTGTTTGGGATGCTTGTTGCAATGGAAGTTATTCAAGCGGCCTGTGCCTTTGCGGTGCCCATCAACGGCGGCATCGACGCACCTACTCCCGATGTCTTCTATAATTTTTATGTGCCTCCCGTGCCGGCAGGATCTGCGCCAGGCTTCGGTGCTCAACTCTATGTCTCGCCGAGGCCAGTGCCACCGCGCGTTGGACACACGTGGAACACGTATCCACCATTTATGCCGCACGAGTTTCTCTACAAACATCGCCGCCGCTATATCCGTCCGGCAGGGGCGATGGGCATGAAGACAGACGTGCATGCCTACTGGTATTGAAATAAAGGGAAGGTGTTTCATCGGCTTTTGATTGAGCCGACTCCTTTGACTCAGCAGGAACATTCTATGAACCCCATGAATCGCTTCGTTCGCACAGGCAATCCCCTCACCATCCGCAACTGGCTCATTGCCGCAGTGCTTGGTGGCTGCGCGATCGGCATGGTGTCGGCGGCCATGGCGGGCGGAAGCCGGGCAACAGAGAAGCGGTATTTTCTGCGCAGCAAAGGAAAGAGCTGGCACAGCACCTGGTACGACCCCTCGGTGGGCCGACCGATGGCCCTTGTGGTGCCGCCCACGGCAGAGTTCATCTCTGAATATTCATGGGGCGTGCCAAGTTCGCGGACAATGCCGCTTTACCAGCAGTTTTACAGGCCGTATCCGGGGCCAGGTGCTGTGCCCGGGGCATCGGGGCTTTTGCCAACGCCCAACCAGCCCAGCGACACCGTCCAGTTTGGTGTTCACAGCGTGCGGGGCCCGTGGTGAGCAGAGAGCCCGAGTCAATGGCTTTCAGCCAGCCGTTCTCTGGCCGTTGCCGCCCACGGACTTTCTGGAGCGATCGCTAAAAATGCCCGCAGGTGGCGGCGTGCGTCGGCTGGCCGTCCAACATCCGCCAGCACGCCTGCCATGTGCCAGTGAGCATCGGCGTAGTCGGGCTGTTGTCGCAGCACGCCATCCAATGCGGCCATAGCCAGTTCGTGATCTCCCAGTTCGGCGAGTACGCAGCCGAGGTTGGTACGCGCCTCCAGATGGTTTGCATCCAGTTCGACGGCTGCGTAGTAGCGTTCGCGCGCGGCAGTCAAATCGCCCGAACGGTAGAGCAATTCCGCAAGCATGAATGCCACCTTTGCAGAGGGGCCGTCCGCTTGGAGCACAGCGCGAAGTGCTTCGCCAGCTTCCGTAAACTCGCCAGCGGCTTCCAGATCTGCCGCAAGGTCGAGCAGTTCGGCCACACCGTTCACGTCATCGGCATCGATAGGCGCTTCCATGCTCCATGCGATCGGCTGCTGGATTGGGGCAGAGGCCTCGTCGATCGGACGCAAGCCGTCTGTGTAAAAGGAAAATTGCAACTGGCCGTGCGCACCCACCAGCCGATTGCCGCAGCGGATACTCAGGCGACGGCCATCAGTGACGATCCGTTCTGCCATGCCTGCGGCTTTGGCAGCACCACCGGGAGTGAGGGCAGAAAGTTTGGCGTCGATGTCGCGAAGGGAAAGCCCCGATGCAAGCAGTCGCACCAACCGCCTTCCCACCACAAGTTGCTGAAAATCAAACCAAGCCAGCGAGCCAGAGCGACGCGTGGGTTCGAGTAATCCGCCGCGAAGCCAGTGACGCACAGCTGCCAGCGGCACGTCCAATACATCGGCCATCATGGCCACCGTGTAAAGACGGCTGACACCGGATTGGCTTGTGCCGAGATCGTCGTCAAAGAGTTCGGTCATGCCTGTCATGGATAGAACTCGCGAGCGAGACTGTCCCGCAGCACTTTTCTTTGCTTCGCGATTGGTTGCTGTTGTTTTGGACTTGGAATGGTCGTCCGTGACCTTACTCGGCATCGAAAAATTTCTCCGTGTTTGTGCCACACTCTACTCGATCGTTGTGCACAAGTCGATCCAAGTCGATCATTGTGCACAAGCCAGCGGGCACCGGCCGCCGCCCTCATCCCCCCAGCATTAGGTTCGTTTTTTGGGGGGATGCGCGGTCAGGCAGAAAGCCAGTGAGAGGGCGTTGTTCTCACGCCGTTGGTGGTCAGATGCTCATGTCGAGCGGTCAGCGTGAGAAACCTCAACCTGCGACGAGCGTCCGGTTGTCTCTGCAGCCGGCACGTCTCTCGCGTCGGCTGCCGGGGGGGCTGGCTCGACTGCTGGACCTCGCTGCAAATCCGTTGCCGGGCCAACCGGTGCAATGGTTGGCTCTTGCGGTGCCACGAGCGATGGCGGCGAGACCGTACCGAGCGGAGTTGGAATAGTCTCAGCGGTACCCAGATCAACTTTGCCAAGATTGCCATCGCCGGCAGCAGGCTTCTCAGTTCGTATTGGATTGCCCGTGCCCGAACCCGAGCGGCCATTGCTAGGCTCACTTGTATCGGCCAATGTCTTTGCGGGATCAATATGTTGAAGGCCCGAACCCTTCCAGCCTTCTTCACCCTTTGCCGGCGCATCGGCGGGTTTGTCGCTATATGTTTTTGTGGGACTAGTCTTTGGGGCAACAGGCTCGGTTGACGAGAGAGAAGGAGCCACGACGGGGGCGGTTTGGGGTGCCGCTGCGCTGCGAGCTGCCGAGACAGGCACGGCTGACTGCAGTCCTGCCGACTGCGGGGCAGCCAAAGCCATCGGGAGCGGGTTGCCACAGGAATCCAGTGGCACCCGCATCACAACTGTGCGGGGCGAACGCACCGTGTACTGATACGGCACTCGCTTTTCAACCACGCGAGGTACCTGCGCTGTCCGCTGTTCGGTCACATACTTGCACACTTGCGTGGTCACTGGCTCTACGCGTTCTTCGCTCACCATGCGGCAGACCTGTACGGGCACCTGACGCACCTGTTCTTCGGCCACCATTCGCACCGTCTGAACAGGCACTTTATTTTCCACGCGTTCAACGACCTTGCGAACCGTCTGCACGGGCACCTGACGAACCTGCTCTTCGGCCACCATGCGCATTGTCTGGACGGGCACCTGCTGCACGACCTGTTCGTCAACATACCGCATAGTTTGCACCGGCACCCGACGTGTCATCACGCGGTTGACCGTCGTTGTTTCAGGCACCTGTACGGGCACCACATTGGGCTGGTACACGCGGTTGACCTGGTTCATTACAACGCCTGGCGTGATCGTCCACGCATAGCCGCCACGCTGCCACGAGGCTAGGCCGTTGGCCGGATTCACTGCCCAGCCGCTTGGCACCCAGTTGAGCTGTGTCGTGCCCGGGGCCACCATTGGCGTGACCGTGTCGACATATCCACCTTGGTCGGCGTAGGTCGTACGCATCGTGGTTACCTGCTCGGCAACGCTATACGCTTCCTCGCGTTCGGAGGTTTCATACACCGGACGACGCACGACGCTCGTCTGTTGCTGCATTGCGGTTTCGTAGACAGGCTTCATGACAGTGAATCGTTCTTCGCGGGCACTCGTTTCAACCACATCGCGAGTGACGTCATAGCTCATGTCTCGCACTTGTGTTTCATACACGGGCTTCATCACTGTGAATCGTTCCTCGCGGGATGCCGTTTCCCAGACGGGGCGTTGCACCGTGTAGCGACGTTCGGTGGTTTGCGTTTCCCAGACAGGTTTTGTGACGGTGTAGACTCGCGCATCGTAGACCGTTTCATACGAGACGCTGTAGGCAGTCATTCGCTGCTCGTCGTACACGGTTTGAAAATCGAGCCTGTAGGTTTGCGTCGGTATCGGCGTTGCGACTACGGCAGCAACCGAATCTCCGCAGCACTGAGCGTCGGCGAAGCGAGGTGCCATCGCGCCCAAGGCTCCAACAACAAAGAAAGCAATAAGGAAAGAAAACAGTTTGGACAGAGTCATAATTCTTCTCCTGAATAAAGACCCTCTGAGACTAATCCCCCCAACGCCGACTTCAAGTGATTTGTTCACTTTTAATTGCGATTTTTCAGAAAAAAATGGCAATTGTCCGTTACCAACGGTGCAATTCATCCATTGTACGGCCGGGGGAAATGGGTGCTGGAACTCTAGGAAAATGGGGGCAGGAAGGGGGGGTGCTCAGTCGGCTCAGTCGTAGGCGGATGCAAGAGCTATCTCGAACCCGAGTCGCCGCCTTTTCGTCTGTTTCTGCTGCAATTTAAACCCATCGTGTTGCCAGTCTTGTTGCCAGACTCGCTCAACTCTCTTGTGATCCACACGTTACCCAGATGCTTCTGTACGATCTCAAACGAGCGTTTTTACCTCCGGCAAGTTTTGCTTGAGCCTGACCCAGATTGGGGGTGATTTGTTCGGCTCGCCCTTGTTTTTCTCGTGGCATCCAATCCCATTCTTTGGTTGTGAGCACCAGATTCTCTCGCTGAAAGTGGTGCCGTTTAAGGGAGGGCAGGTCACGCGTCCAAGCTACAGACTTTTCTCGAAGCGGCGGCGGCTGCTCGGATCGAGGTCCAGCACATTGGGAATGCGATACCGTACGCCGTAAATGTCTGTGATCAAGGCGCTGAAGTCGGACTGGCGAAGGATATCGTCGGCGTGGGCTACCTTGAATCGCGTCGCGCCACGGTCGGTTGTCACATGCCATTCTGTGGGTTCACCGTCCGATACAGACTCAATGCTTCTGATTGCCGGCAGGAATTCTCGCGAAGCAAGCTCAGCCTCGAGCAGGGCCCGCACCGCTGGATCGATCAAAGTGAGCGTTTCTATCCAGACCAGTTCGCTGCCGTCAGCGGCAACAAGAGCCACTGCATCGTCCGGTGCCGAAATGGGAAAGGCTCGCAGCACGTCGATATCGATATGGCGTTGTCCGAGGGCATCGATGCAGTCCAGTCGGCCGTGCGACTTTCGCTCCAGTCGCCACTGGAGGGTGGCTGGCCAAGCCGTTGTCTCGCGTTCAATCTTCGCGGGTATTGTCATGCAGAATCCTTTTGTTGTGCTCGCCGCCTCAGGTGCCGGCAGCCGCTTGCTCGGCGGCTTTTGTTTGGGCATGGTAAAGCCGGGCGTAGGCACCGTCGGCGGCCAGTAGTTCATCGTGTGTGCCGATTTCAATGATGCGTCCGGCATCCAGTACGACGAGGCGATCGGCTCGCCGCAGCGTGGAGAGTCGATGGGCAATAGCGATTGTCGTACGGCCTGCAACGAGCCTGTCGATGGCTGACTGAATGATTGCCTCTGTCTCTGCATCGACGCTGGATGTGGCCTCATCGAGAACCAGGATGGCTGGATCGACCAACAGTGCCCGAGCGATCGAGAGCCGCTGTCGCTCGCCCCCCGAGAGCGAGCCACCCCTCTCGCCGACTCGTGAATCGTAGGCGGCAGGCAATGCCAATATGAATTCGTGAGCGCCAGCGGCACGGGCAGCCGACACGATCTGGGCTCGCGATGCATCGGGTCGTCCGTAGGCGATGTTTTCGGCAACGGTTCCAAAAAACAAAAAAGGCTCCTGTAACACACAGCCCAGATTGCGACGATACTCTGGGATCGACAGTTGCTTGAGGTCGATGCCGTCAACCGAGATAGATCCGCTGGAAGGGTCGTAGAATCGACAGACAAGGTTGGCAAGCGTGGTCTTGCCGGAGCCGCTTGTGCCTACCAAGCCAATCATCTCCCCCGGTTCGACCGTGAGATCGATGCCGTGCAGGATTTCTCGCGGTCCATAACGGAAATGCACGCCCGCAATCTCGATACGCCCTTTGACTCGGCCAGGATTCAGCGGGTGCGGCACCTCGGCGACAGTAGGCGTGCAGTCCAGAATCTCGAAGATGCGTTGGGCGCTCGCTGCGGCTCGTTGCGTGGCCGGCACCATGCGGATCATCGACTCCACTCGGCCATAGAACCGCGAGATGTAGGCAAGGAACGCCGTCAGGGCACCCACCGTTACCGAGCCGCCAAACACCAGCCATGCTCCTGCCGCCCAGACAACCAGCAACCCCACTTCGCTGAACAAGCTGACCAATGGCCCGAAGAATGCCCAGACAATATTCACGCGGTCGTTGGCCTCCAGCACCCGGTTGTTGGCCGCGCGAAAGCGGTCGACTTCTCTGGATTCCTGTGCGAAGGCCTTCACCACGCGGATGCCAGGGATGGTGTCGGCCAAGGCGCTCGTCATGTCGGCCCATGCCACGCTGGAACGCGCAAATCCGCGACGGAGCCGTTCTCGCACGGCATAGACCAGCCACACGACCAGCGGGAACGGCGCCAGCGTGACGATTGCCAGCGTTGGGCTGATCGCAGTAAGCACGCCAGCCGTGAGTAGGACGAGCATTACGTTGGATGAAAATTCGATCAGGTGTACTGATAGAAAGGTGTTGATCCGATCAGTGTCGCTGCCCACTCGCGACATCAGGTCGCCTGTGCGCTTACCGGAAAAGAAGTCGAGAGAGAGCGATTGCATGTGCGAGTAGGTGCGCACCCGCAGATCGGCCGCGACTCGTTCGCCGACCCACGCAAGCGTCCACGACTGCGCCCACGACAGTAACCAAGCGGCTAGAGCCGCAATGGCCAAGCCTGCGAGATACCACCAGACACGTTCGAACGGCACCGGCTGTCCGGCCTGCCGCGGAATGAGCACTTGGTCGACGAGTGGCATTGTGAGATAGGGAGGCACAAGTGCCGCGGCGGTGCCGGCCAGCGAG
>Ga0209500_10001284_pt1 | contig 19081 bp, 20 predicted proteins | sample S_140212_EF_Meta_FD_187323 | JGI IMG/M metagenome (GOLD analysis project Ga0209500, IMG submission 187323) | Freshwater microbial communities from Lake Simoncouche, Canada to study carbon cycling - S_140212_EF_MetaG (SPAdes) (version 2) | ecosystem: Environmental > Aquatic > Freshwater > Lake ... | reverse complement strand
TGTTTTACGAAATGATTATGGAATTCATCCATTTTAATCATGCCGTTATTTGGGAATAATGAATTGAATGTCATTATTATCTCCTTTGTTAAGCAAGTTAATAGGTCCACCCACGTGATGCAACCTGGAAGATATATAACGATTATTTATTAATTTTCAAGTACTGATTTTTCTCTTGAGATATGTCCAAGAACAGTGCCTTTATGAATACCTTCTTTAAGAGTATACCCAGAAGTTCCATTACCATTGATTTCAACTTCTTTATGGCTTTTCATTAATACGTTATTTTTCATCTCTATTTCTTTATTTGCATAATTTTTAGCTATTGGATCAATAAAAGTTAGGGTATGTAATTCTTTTAAATCATGTTCTCTATCAAGGAATTTATATTCAATTTTTGTAGTGTTAAAATCTTTCTTTATTTTATTGCATATTGTTTCAGGATCAAATTCACCGCAGGAATAAACATCAAACTGAAGTAAGGCGGGGTCAGGTTCGTCCCAAACATGCATTACTATATGAGATGTCTCTATAATAGCAGCACCAGTAATTCCCCGATTCCCGATCATATGAGAATACTTAACGTATGGTCCCATCATAACCTTCATACCTATTTCTTCTATAAATTTCTTAAACCACTCTGTTAAGATAGCTTCATCCATTGGAGGATTCTTAGCTTCTGCTCGGACTATTAAATGTTTATGCACTAATATTTTATTATCCATCAACGCGTCATACAACTTTTTGAAATTAATGCAACAAATTATTTTATACTAGAGGCGAATAAATTATCTTGCCATCTTGCTTAGATGCCTTAAGATACTGTCGTCTATTTTTAGCTGCAGAGTAACTGCAATGAATCCATCCAGAGTTAGGTTCATCATGAGTCCAAAACTCTAATATACATTGATCATAATCAAGATTATTTACAATCCAATCACTTACTTCTTTGTTTGGAACGCCAAATACCTCAAAATCTGCGGCTTCACCACGAGTGTGTTGACTCTTTGAAGATGATCCTATTTTTTCACAAAGTTCTGCTGAACGATATCCAGAACTAACTGTAATAGGTAAATTAAAATTATCTCTTACTGGTTGTAATATATATTGACAAAGTAATTGTAAATTAAATATGTGATCTTGATTAGGTTCATTAAGTATACCTAATCTTATTGCTTCTTGTGATTTAGTTAATTCTTCTAACGTGAAGTTGTTAGTTAGTTTCATTTCATTTTTAAAACGATAGCTATAAGCGCTACGATTACTGCTCCCATACCCGTCATCATAGCCCAAAGAATTTTATCTACTTTCTTTTCTATTTTGTAAATAGCACAACTCATGTGTTTGAGATGATTGTTTTTAATTATTGATATATCTTTTTTAAGATTATCTACTCTATTATATAAATCTACCATATGTTCTTCTAGTCTTGATTTTACAATTCTTTTCATGATCGTTGAGTTTGTCTAATTGCTTGTTCGGTCGGAGATAATAACGCACTTTCTACAGAAGTCAATTTAGTTGTTGGATTAACTTGTGGCATAATATTTGATGTAGTTACTGGTTGAGGAGTATTAGGTAAAGCAGGTGTTTGAATATTACTTTGCTTATCAGATTCTTGTTTTAATGGTATTTTAGGAAATACTTCTTTAGTACCTGGTTGTATATTTTCTTCTTTTTGTTTTTTTGATAAAGCTTCTTCATAATCTTTTTTTAATGAAATTCCATAATGTTTATCATTAACTTTATCTAATTTATCAAATGGAGCAATAAAATCATAATTAGGAGTTCCTCTACCAGCAATTTTTTCATCTCTTTCAATTTTTAAATATTTATCGTCAAATCCTTTTACATTATATTTAATAGGCGTAAATTCACCATTAAGTATATTTCCAACCAATGCTTTATCTTTAAGTTTTTTTGTTAATGTTTCTTCAATAACTTCCATTGGAATTTTTAAAGTTTTTGCATCTTGAATTAATTGATATAATTTTTTTTGTTGTTCAAAACCTTCTTTTTGTATATTTTGCCATTCTTTAGATTGTTCACTAGGTGATCTTGATTGCCAATCTCTTTCTGAATAAAATCCTTCAGTAGATAATATTTCTCTTTTTAATTTTGGAGAAAATTCACCAACTTTGATATCTAAAGCTTTTTGTAAATCTACAGTATCAACTTTTGATCCACTAATTGTAGATATAAATTTATTTCTTAAATCATCTGGTTTAGATCTACCAGTAGTTGTATCATAAATTGAAGTAGCATATTTATCAAAAGTATTTACAATACTTGGAACAGCTGTTTTTAAAATATGAATTAATGATTTTTGAGTTACGTCCTGCCAACTATCTGTATCTGAATAAATACGGGTTCCATCTTTTTTAGATCCACCTCTTGATAAAGGAGCTCCTTTTGGAAGAACATCTAAAACTGGCTCTAAAGCTAAACTTTCATTTATAAATGGTTTAATAAATTCACTTGCAGTATCAATCATTGCCTTAAATACAAATTCATCTATATCTTTAGGATCTTTAATCTTTCCGATATTTGTTATTGCTGCTCTAATAGGTTTTTTTACTGTATCAAATACATCCGAATACGAAAAATTAACTATTTTTAATATATTATCTTTAATAGGACCATATGGAACTAACGAACTATTTTTATTATAATCTGGAGCAAAAGAATTTTTATATGCTTGTATTTGATCTTCAGTAACTCCCGTTAATTTTTCTGCTAATCCACTAACCACATATCCAGCTCCACCATAAGTAGTAAACATACCCATTAATTTTCTAAGACCTAACTGTCTTATTTCTGGCATATCTGAAGACGCTTCTCTTAATGCTGTTCTTATACCATTTCCTGATATTCTCATTATTTCAGCTGGCCATGATATAAAATTACCTATTGGTAATTTTCTTAAATCTTTAATAACTTGAGGAACCTGACTATATGTAGGCATTAAATTAGTCACATACCAAGAAGATAATTCATCTACAGCATCCGCATATGTTTTATTTTTTCCTGTTACTATTGATATTGGATTATATTTCTCACCAGTTATTAATTCTTGTTGTTTTATAAGTTTTTTTAAATCTCCATTAAATGCTCTATTTAAGAATGAATTATTCCAAAGATAACCATATAATCTCCATGCATTATCTCCACCTTGATATGTTTTAGTAGCATCAGTAATTAATTTTCGTTTAGATAATTTTTGTAAAATTTGATCTACGCTATTAATATTTCCTTCTTGTAATTGTTTTAATACTGCAGATAATTCTTGTACAATAACGTTATCATCTAAAATCTTAAGTTTAGTTAATTTTTCAATATCTCTCATAAAAGCAGGTGTATTAAATTCTTTTCCTGCTCCATACATATCTCCTACAACTTTTTTAAAAGAATCAGATATACTTGTTTTCCCACCAATCCATCCATACATTATTGGAAATCCAGTATTTGTAACTACGTTTTTAATTTGAGATTCTGGACTTAATGCTGTTTTTCCAAATTGTATTGCAGTTTTTAATTGTAATAAACCTCTATACCAATCATTTTGTATCCAAGAATCTAATGTTCCTTTACTTCCAGATATTGCAGCAGCTATTTCTGGATTAGCATAAAGTTTAGATATACCACTATTCATTAAACCTAATCCAGGTATTCTTCCAACTTGTTGTAATGTAGGATCTATTCCTTTTCCAACTTTTAACCAACCTTCTTTTAATCCAATATTAGCTACTTCATCATATAATTTTTTATTGCTAGTTTGGGTTAAGAAACTTGAAGTTGTTTGCATTATAGAAGATCTTAAATTTTTTTCTTCCCCTAATAATTTTTTAATAGCAATTGGTAATTCATCTCCTGATAATATGATTTTATCTAATTTTAAAAAATCTTTACCAATATTTTTAATAGTTAAGATTGGGTCTATTACATCTGATTTAGCCGTTCTTAATATATTTTTCATTAATGCTTCAGAATAATTTTCAATAGCATTTGTCATTGGTAGATTAGGAAACATTTTTTTAGCTTCATTTCTCATATCTCCATATTTTCTAATTATCTTAGCACCTTCTTTTACAGCTTCGCTTAATACTTCTTTAGTTGGTTGAAATTCAGGATCCGTAAACACAGCAAAAGATTTTTTAACATAATTTTTAATTATTTTTGAAAATTCATCTTTAACTTCGTTTTCAGGTAATAAATCAACAAATGTTTTTTTAATACCATTAAATTTTTCTTTTAAAGCTAAAGAACTTTCTTGTAATTCTTTTGGCAAAGAATTTAATTTTCTTTGATTTTTTAAATATTCTTCAACTAAATTTAAATAATAGTCTCTACCACCTTCCGAACTAGTATTTTTTTTATATTGATTACCAAAAGATTTTGCTAAATTATATGCTCTAACTTCTAAATCATCTAAATAAGAATTAATGATTTTAGATTGTCCTTTTAAATCAGACATTGCTCTTTCAGATAATTTAAAAGCGCTTTCAGGTTGTCTAAATTCTGTTCTAAAATAAGACATATAATTATCTAATTTTTTTAATCTTGCTTTTAATGGAGATGAATCAGTTACATTAAATAATCTCCAATCTTTATATGGAGGTATTTCACCTGTAAGTCTTGGAAGAACAACTGGTATACCATCTTTATATTCTATTTTGATTCCAGTAATAATAGGAGTTAATATTGATTCTTTTGCAAATTGTGATCCTTCTCTTATTAAACTAGCAATTTGTGGAACTACAACGTCTGATTTTGATAATAATTTAGCTACAGGATTAACAACTACAGCATTAGCAGCTCTAGATCCTAAATCATAAGCTTTACCAGCTGGTTTTGCTATACCATATCTTAATCCTAACGGTAACATTTTACCTACAATTTGAAATCCACCTCCTAATACTGCACCTTCCATTCCAAATCTTACTTTATTTCTAAGTCTTGCAGCAGCGAGATCTCTTCCTTCCAATCCTTCTTCACTTTCTTTTTCTATAAATAAATCTCTATCACCTGGATTTCCAACTATAAAATCGGCAGCACCGAATACTCCTGCATTATACCCAACGCTTTCAGCAAATTTTGCAGTTCTCCTTAATGCAACATTTTCAATTTTATTAATGCTCTTAGCTTTTAAATATTGTCTCAATGGAGATGTCATTTTCCCAATAGCACCAACTGGAACACCATATTCAGTTAATGTTTTTGTTATTTCTTCGTAAATATCATTAGGTTCCCTAAATTTATTTTTTTCATATACTTCATCCAATTTACTAGTAAGATTTGTATCAAATGCTAAATCAACTGGTAATGTTATTAACTGACCAAAACTATAACCAGCTTCTAATAAACCACTTAAAGCTTGATCAATTATTTCACTTTTACCAATTCCAGCATATAAATTTTCTCCTGTTTTAACATCTATATAAGTTGTGCTATTTACTTTTATAACATCTGGATTATCTGCAAATTTCTTTTCAGCTCTTTGTTTTTTATTTTCTTCAACAAATTCATTTGCTGAATCTAGAAATAAACCATATTTCATTGGTTTAGTAATATAAGATTCTTCAACTACTTTTACAGGATCTTTACTAGGATTTAAAAAAGATTTTATTACTCCCTTTATATCTTTAAATTCTAAAATATCTTGTTGTGGTATATATGGTTGAATATCTTCAGGTGTTTTAAATTCAACAGATGTTAAATTTTCATTAACAGGTAATGATTGTTCTACTACTTGTTCTTGGATTGATTGATTAAGTGAATCGTCAGGTGATTGAATAATATCTTCATTTTCCATTTTACACCTGTGGTAAAACTAAATTTACTCCGTATTTAGCATTGAATTCTACAACATCTTTTTGAGTAGTAATATTAGCAAAATCTACTAATGCCTGTTGACTTTTAGATAGTAAATTAACAACTTCATTTGTTATTTCTTTTGGTAATCTAGATCTTAATTCATCGTAAGTTAATGGTTTAACTTGTTCTTGAGATATTTGTTGAACAGGAACTGGTGTTGTTTGAGTTGTTTGAGTTTCTACTAAATCCATCATTCCTCTATCATTTTCTAAATCAGTTGTTTCTGTATCAGTTTCCGTATAGTCAGATGAAATTCCTCCATCTTCCATTTTAACTCTTCCACCTTTTTTCATTCCAGCATCTCTACCACTAGATTTTGAAAGTTTTTCTTTTAATCTTCTAACTGCTTCAATGTATACATCACTTGTTACATCCGCATCGTCTTTTAATCCTTTTTCTTTTTTAATAGCTGCTATTTCAGATCTAAATAAAGATCCTCCTTGAGGTGTTTTCAAAAATCCTTCAAGTATTGGATCACTTTTTGGTAATATAGTTTCAATTGTTCCTTCTAGAATAGTTTTTTCTCTTTTAAGTTTTACTCTATCAGCTGGGGAAATATTAGGATTTTTTAATTCATCATCAATTTGGTAAAGTCTATTCATACCAATTTTTAATTGATTAATTTTATCAGTTAATGCATAAGTCTTTTCTTTATTTTTCATTGCTTGTAATTTTTCTTTATAAGCTTGTTCTACTGGCAATAATGATAGTTTAGCTCTTATATCTTGTGCTCTTTGAATTTTAGGTTCAATTAATTGATTTCTAGTTTGAGCAGCTTTATTAAGTGCTTCACCTAAAGTATAAGCGCCACTAAACCCAGCTCCAACACCACCTAATATAGCATTTAAATCATCTTGAGATGTAACTTCATATTGTTTCATTATTCTATTAATTTTATCTTCTATTGTAACTGGTTCAACTTCTCCTTCATTATCTGTTGTAGGAAAGAAATTAGATTCTGGAGCAGCTTTAGATATAGTATTATTTAATAAACTAAGTGTATTAGCTGCAGATCCAATCCCCATTAAATTTGAATTTTGTTGAACTCCATATGGATAATTTCCATAAGAACCACTTTCATCAGTAACTAATCTACCTACTTGATAAGGTTGTCTTAAACCAGACGTAATTCCAGTGTCCTCGCTCCCCGCTTGGCCACCCATTCTAAACATAGGTCTTTTTAATGTGATGCTCATATTAAGTGCCTGTAATATTATAACCTTGTTGTGTTCTTGGACTTAATAAACTAAATGCATTAGCAAATGCACCAATTCCAGTTAAAGCTGGGTTTTGTGCTAATGGTGCTGTTGGTTGTCCTGGAATTCCACCTGCAATATTTGCAAATATGTTAGCTCCTGTTCCAAGTCTACCTAGTCCATATGTATTTTCAAGTTGAGACGCTTGTGTCATAGCATCTAATATAGATTGTTGATAACCTTGTGATCCAGCTCCTAGTGCACCTAATTGTTGTATTTGAGCTTGTTCTAATCCTGGTACAAAACTAGCAAGACCTGTTAAATTTCCAAGTTGCTGTTGTTGTCTTTGAACTGCTTGTGAATAATTTTGTGCCTGTAATTGAGCTGTAATGTCAGCAATATTTCTTCCAAGTCCTGATTGAGCTTCTGCTTCTTGAACCCCAAATCGCGCTCCACCATACGCGCCACCTTGTGTAGCTTGTGCTGCTCTTTGATTAGCTGAAATTTGTGCTTGTCTTTGTAATGCTTGTGTTGCTTGATCAATAACGGATTGTTGATATGGACTCATGTATTGTTGATATCCACCTGGCTCTAATAATCCTTGTTGTGATATTGCTTCTAAATAAGGTTCATAAGAAGATATCCCTGTACCACCTGTAAATCCTGTAATCTCTCCTTCACCACCTCTTTGAATTTCTCCAAGTCCTGCACCCATTGCAGCACGTTGTTGAGCTATTTGAATAAAAGGATCAATACCTGCAACTTTTGGTGCAATTTGAGATATGTCAATTGGTCTTTGTAATTCAGAAAGTGTATAAGCACCTAGTGTAGATGCAAATGGTTCTAGGAACGCTGATGGTAATCCTGATTGTGTTTGTCCTGCTGCTGCCATTATTTTTTAGCCTCCAATTGATGCATTAAATTGTACATTCTTTTTGCGCCTTTTCTAATATCTCCGTTACCTGCATTTCTAACAGCATTTGCTGTAAAAACAAACTCATTTTTACTTAATCTAGCTGGAACATCATCTGCACGCTCCTTTTTACCTATAGGAACAAAGCCCCCTCTAGCTCTTAAATCCATTTCAGAAGGTACTCCACCCATCTTTAAATTCATAATACCGCCCATAGCTCTAGCTTGTCTTTGTTGTAATAATCTAGCAATTCTAGGATCCCTAACTTGAGAATATCTTCTCATTGCATTCATTTGAGGATTTGATCTTGTTTGTGGTAAAGACATAAGTGCTTCTTTAATAGATTCTTGTTGTAATGGGCCACCTGGAAATCCACCTGTTCCTGGCATAATATTTGCAGTTGTCATTTTATATAAATCTGATCTAGGCACATTTAAAGAAGTAAGAGAACTACCTGGTTCACTATAATATTGTCCTGGTCTAGGTCCACCTACAATATAAGGTCCTGAATAAGGTCCTTCGTAAGGTTCAGGATTAAATACAAGACCAGCAGCCGGTGTTCCATCGGCATAACCTATTCTTCCACCATTTTGATAATTAACTCTACCACCCATTTTATAATATCTTGGATCATTATAACTACGACCCATTGGATCTGTAGTAGGTCTCATTTGAGGTGTACTAGGTGCTGAATCTGGAAGTAATTTTCCTAATAAATTACTAATCTGACTATCATATCTTGATGTTCTAAACATAGGTCTAGATGCAACTCTATTTAATCGCGGATCTCTTACTTGATTAAATCTACCACCAGTCATATTAACTGTAGGGTTTTGATTAGTAACAGGAATAGAAGTTATACCAGTAGGTTGTGTTGGTTGTTGATTAACTTGTTGGAGTATACCTGAATTTAAAGCTTGTTCAATTAATCTTCCAAAAAATCCTCCGCTACCACTAGTAGAACCTCCAGCAACTGGTTGTGCAACTGAATTTGAAACCATACTACCCATTATCTATTCACCCCCATAATACCCATACTAGTTCTTGGTCTTAAATTAGTTATTCCACCCATAGCCATTCTAACTGTTGGTGTTGTTCCTCTTTTAATATTTAAACTTGGTAAATTTCCTGAAGCAATAAGATCAGCAAATGCAGATTTTTCTTCATTATATTTATCATATTGAGCTTGTTTTAATCTATTTAATTCTTCTTGTTGTTTTTTACTTAATTGTCCTGCTCCATATGAAAGACCATATTTTAATAATTGAGCTATTGGATCTCCATATTTTTCATATCCACCTAAAATATCTTCCATACTAGGCATTGTTAAACTAGCTATAATATCTGTTATTCCACCTGTTCCATATTTTCTTCTAACAGAACCTCCACTAGCATAAACTGGATTATATCCTCTTACAGGAGAATAATTTCCTCTTGAAATATTTAATTGTGGTAATGATCCTGAAGATATTTGACTTTGGAATGCAGACTTTTTAGCATTATATGCATCATATTCTGCTTGAATTTTTCTATTTAATTCTTCTTGTTGTTTTTTACTTAATTGTCCAGCCTGATATGATGTAATTAATTTAGCTACATCACCTGCCATTTTTCCATATTTTTTATACCAATCTACAGCAGTATCTAATCCACCTTTAATAGTACCACCTATTCCAGTATCTAATACACTTTTAGTTGTATCGTAAGCATCACCTATTTGATTATAGTCGCCATAGTCTCTTAAATCTCCTAAATTATCTAATACACTTTTAGTTGTATCGTAAGCATCACCTAATTGATTATAATCACCATAGTCTACTATATCTCCTAAATTTTCTCCTAAATTACCTAAATCAAAACCTGATCCTACTTCTGATATATCAAAATTACCTAAATCTCCTAAACCACCAAAATCTGGAACTGATAAATCAAATCCTCCTCCACCAACACCTCCAAGATCGCCACCAAAACTACTAAAGTCCCCTGACATAAAAGATCCAGGATTAAATCCTAAACTTTCATCAAGATCTGTTGCTGCAAATGCTGCAGCATAAGGATTTCCACCTGACATTATAAATGCTTTTGCAGCATCCGCTAAATCTAAATTTCCAACTAAATCTCCAATACCTCCGGCAACATCACCTAAAACATCTCCAATACCTCCGGCAACATCACCTACTGTATCACCAATACCACCAAGAATATCTCCACCAGTATCAATAACATCACCTAAAAAATCACCTATACTACCCATTACCAGTTCTCCTTAATAGTTCTAGTTGTTTCTCTGTATACACTACCTTTATCAGATACACGTAACCAACTAATAGTTTTACCTATACCTAATTTTTCTTTGAAATATCTTTTTGTCCAAGCCATTACTTTTTTAATGTCTCCAATGCATATTGTATCTATATGCCATGCGCGATCTCCGCTCTTCCAATCTTTTTGCTTTATAATACCTGTTCTTGTAAAACGATCTTCCGTTTCTTTATCTAAATAAGCCCAGTTTGTAAAAGCAATCATATTGTTGTCCTTGTCTTTATGTATTTTATATTGATTCAGTATGAAACAAGGAAGTAGATGCGAGTATATCTGAACTCTAGAATATCTCTTATACCTATCAAACTTTAGATATAATGATATGACATCATGCATATCTTTAAGTTTTTCCTTATTAAATATGAATTTCATGCAAGTTGGCTAGTCTTGTTGGTAAGCCTTAAACAGCGAATTTACTACTTTTTCTTGTTTTCGTCAACTAAAGATTCCCCATGAACTTCAGCTTTTTCTTTCTTTTGGAACATCATAGCTAAATTACCATGGAAAGAATGCGCTCCAAAGTGAGTTAATGGAGTCATTGCATCAGCGTATATCTTACCACCTGCTTTAACCCATAAATTACAGAAAGCTATATCTTCTCCAAGATATCCATTTACTGGATCTTGATCAGTTTCAAAGAAAGTATACCAACCTTTAGACATAGTTTCTACTTTGTTTCCAACTAACTGTTTATTAACTGTTTTCTTTTCAGGATATTTTTCTGCTAATTTTTCAAATACTTCTCTTTTAATCATCATGAATCCTGTTGGCCCTGCAGTGATTTCTACAAATCCATCTTTTTCCATCTTAACATTATCTTTATCTTTAAAATGAACTATGAATTGTAACTGATGATTTTCTCCATAACCTTTAACTGGATATGGTGTTAATGCAAGAGGTACATCTTTTTCAATTAATCTATGTATTGCTTGTGGTTCAAATCCAATGTCCGCGTCTATAAATAAAAAATGCGTGCAGTCTGAATTTAAAAAGTATGCTACACAATTATTTCTAGCTTGTGTAACTAATGCCATCCCCGATTGAAGATGCATTGCTGTTGATATATTTAATGTTGGATGAGTTGTTGATATAAACTTCATCATACTGTTCATATAGTTTGTTGTAACCATATGACCAAATGCTGGTGTTGCTACGAATAATTTAATGTTTTTCTTTGTTACTTCTGACATAATTTAAGAATCCTTTCCATTCTTCTATTCTTGTTTCCCAAGAATAAAACTTTTTATAAAATTGAGTTTGTAATTGTGTATCTTCTTTGTACACTCCTGCCTTATAGTTATCCATCACATTGCCTAATGCATCTGCATAGCTATTAACTAAATCTAATGTAGGATTAAATTCAATCATAGTTGCAAATTCAGAGCAAGTTTCTGGCAACGCTCCGTAATTCGTTGTCACTACATGACATCCAGCCATCATTGCTTCAATGGCCGCGATACATGAAGTTTCTTCAAATATAGACGGATACGCTAATATATCAGTTGTCTCTAATGCTTTTCTTATTTCTTCATTAGTTCCGTAGCCGATATAATTCACATTCTTTGTGTTCCTACACATATCAAATAAAGGTTTAAATTTAGCACCTTCTAATTCTTCAAATTTATCTCCATATATTTTAGTTGATGAATAAACATCTAATGTAAAATCATCTCTAGTTTTATTTAATTTCTCAATAGCTCTAATTAAAACACCTAATCCTCTCCATGGAGTTGATGTATATATTAACTTAAGACGCTCGTTATTCTTTTCTATTTTATCAAATGTATGTGTAGAATTTTTAATAACGAACGACTTGTATTCTGGAATCTTAAAATAAGTTCTGAATTTCTCAAATACCCAATGGCTATTATATACAAAGTAATCAACCGAATCTACAAATTTACGATCTTTCATGTATTGAACATTAGGTTGATCGTAGCTTAATTGCTGCCAAACTATATTGATTTTATCTTTTTGAATTAGATCTGGGTGACATATAGATGTAATTAAATTAATTCCATCTAATGATCCTTCTGGTAATAGACTTACCAATTGATCTTTTATAATTTCACTACCACCTTTTGGTAACATACTCTTCTCTTTTTATCCTTTTTTTATTTGCAAATAACGCATCTATTTGTATTAAATATGTATCATTTGAATGATTAAAGTCAAGTATATCCATCATTACAAAATTTAACTTATTTAATTCTTCTATGACTTTTGCTATTAATGGAGCACCTTGATTATATTGTAATATACTTAATTCTAATATTAAAAATTTTGTATCTTCAATTATAGGTATAGCACCTTTTATAATATCAAGTTCTGATCCTTGAACATCCATCTTAATAAGATCATAACCTTTATTAGATCCAAGTAATGTTGGTAAAGTTATTGTTTTGGTTTTTTCAGGAACAAAAGTAGATGTGATATTATTTTCTTTATATATAGTATTTCCAGTTGTGTATTGATCTATTGATTTATAATAATCAACTTCTTTACCATCTGTATGACCAAGTAATGCTATTTTATAATTACCTAATTCTTTTAATTTTTCTTCTTTATCTTTATTAGCTTCTATCATTAAGATATTAGCATCTGGAAAATAGTGTTGAAATAATCTTGACCAATTACCTTCATGTGCACCTATATCAAGAACGTTTTTAATATCCACGTTCCGCGTTGATAGGAACGCGATTCTCTTCTCTAGGTTCGTCATTATGATTTATTGAATAACGATATATCTGGAACTATAATTTTAACATCACGTCTAATATCACTAGGATCAACAGTTGTATCAGCTTGAACTTCTGCTTCATCCTTATAGATGTATCCGGTCTTTAAATTTATAATTGTGATCTCTGAATCACAAAATACTTTTATTTCTTTCATTACGTTGTTAATGATCCTCTGTTCACTTCCATTATTGATACAATACCTGTTATATCTGTAGTGCTTGCTGAAGATAATAACAACGCATCTCTTTCTTGTAATATTATAGGACCTAAAGCTAAATTTATAGAAGTTTTAGCAGCTATATTATCAATACCAATTTGAACTGTTGTACTATTAATATAACTATAAACATGAGCAGATATAGTATGAGTACCTGTTGAATTTGCAAACTGTATAGTTTGAATGATAGCTCTTGCCGTAGCGTTGCAAGTGTATACGGTTGTATTAGCCGTAGTTGTTGGTTTAAAGATTGCGTTTTTATATACGTTAGACATTTTTCTTTATACTCTTATAAAATACCAAGATTCAGCTTCATTAGCATCTTGTACATCTTGTGTAAAGGTATTATTTAATTGTAGAACCATCTGCTCTAATGTTCTAATAATTTGATCCATCTGTTGTTGACTATATTCTACTGTAGCGTTTGCTAATCTTGGTTGATCTAGTTTTGACATTATCTTAAACCATCCTGTTGACCGTCAATCCTTAATGTACCGTATCTCCATTTAGTATCAACATCTGTACTTATAATTTTAATAGCAGCTTGACGTCCTCGCGCGCGCATATCAATTTTTGTTGTTGTAGAATATACAAGTGTACTTGATGCAACAGTTTGAACTGAACCTGGATATTGTCTAACTAGGAATTGCATATTAACTGCACCTTCTTGATTTTTGAAATCTGGAATGTATCGTTTAATAAATAAAGAATTATCTCCATCTACAATATCAACATCACCTGAAGTAATGAACGCTGTGATTGCAGTAGTATCATCATTAGTTCCTTTTTCTTGATCATATAAAGTAGATACACCAGCTGTTAAACCAATAACTGTAGGTTGAGCAAGTGTTGTTGAATTTGGCATATATTTAGTTGCAAGTGGATTTGCAAATACGTCTTTAGAAGCCCATGTTGTTCTAGCTAAAGTCCCAATAGTCCATAATCTTTCAAGATAATTATAAGTCACTACTTTATCTATTACTGTAGATCCTGTTGATGCATAGAACCAATTAACTTCTGAAAATTCAAGATTAACTCCAGCATAGATTGTAGCATGTTCATCAGTATTTAAATCTTGAAATACATAATCTTGTACTGAACAAGGTATTTGTTTTACTACCCCGTCAAATAGATAGAACGCACCGTCGGCGATCCAATAGACAACGTTTTCCGCTTCTACTGCTGAATGTATTCCTAATGCACCACAGTTTGTACCAATTTGTTTAAATGAGAATGTAAATGGTGGGCCTACAAACTGCATAGAATGAGCCGATGTATTAGTTAAGATTAATATATCCCCTCTTGTTGGAACTGCAGTTACAATTCTGTTACCTGATGATAATCTTTGAAATCCAGCTGTGTTAGTTGCATTTGGTATAAAGTCTGTAATAGATTCTTGCGATCCAAAAAGCACTGACATTGGATCATAAGTTGTAGTTGATCCTGGTGTTGTTTGTGTACCAAGGAATATAACGTGTCTATCTCTTGGAGATACTGTCATATAATTAGATTGTGTTGGAGCATTAGCTAATAATGTAGCTCTAGTATTTCTTGCAGGTAAAAATGCTGATGTATCAAAGTAATAAGTTTTACCACCTACAATTGTAGCTAATATATCTTCACCAAAGTTATCAATCTTCCATACTCTAGGATTAGCTGTAATAACTCCTGATGGTCTTGGTGTTCCCCACGTAGAAAAACTCCATGCTCCAGCTCCCCATCCATCACCAATTTGTGTAACATCTGTACCTACATTTATTTGAAATGCTGCACTTGACGCTGTACCTGATGTTGTAACTGCTCCTGGTGTTGCAATAGATGCAACATTAATTGTAAATGTATTAGCTGATTTAATCTCTTGAATTTCAAATTCTTGAGTCATATTAGAGTTTGAAATGTTTACAACATTAACTCCGGATACTCCTGAAAATGTAACAAAGTCCCCTACTACCGCTCCATTAGATGTCGCTGTAACATCCACGATCGTCGTTCCAGAAGTAAAGGAAAACACAGCGGGGATAGTCGTAGATAAAGGTGTGATGTCGTAAAAGTTGTTATCGTAATATAAATATAGTTTTCTATCAGTTCCTATTGCAGCTAATGAGTCACCAGCTAAATCGTTATAAGTGTGGATGTCTCGCGCAACTCCAATTAAGTTGTTACCAACTGCAGGTGACCATCCACCTATCTTTTCAGGAACGCCGTATCTAAAACGAACCATATCACAATCAACCCAACCTCCTTCTGCTCCGTATTGAGTGTTTTGTTTATCTATTCCTGGCTTAAATTGTAATTTGCTTAATGGCATAAAACCCCTAGTAAACGGGTTTTATATCACTTTTTAAACCAAGCGGGAAGTCCTAAATGCGGTCTACGATCGTATATATTTTCTTTAGATCCTTTAGTTTCAACATTATTGTAATGTAAAAATACTTGACCACAGTCATCAAAAGTTAATTTATCTCTCCAATGTTCTAATTCATTTCCTCTGTAAACTAACATATCACCAGGTTCTAATAATACTTTAATACCTTTAGATTTTGATGCTTTGTAATTACCTGTTTTTTCATCTACTGTACCTTCTTCAGAATTTGGTTCTAGATATATTGGCCAGCAACCTCCTCCTAAATTCATAGTAGTAGATATCTCACATGAAAATCTATCTTTATGACGTTTTAATACATCACCTTTTTTATAGATTCGTGCATATGAATAATTAGGATTTAATTTTAATCCAGTATTCTCTTCCATTACTGGAAGTAATTTTGTTAATAATGTTTCCATTACGATATCTGAATAGTGTGAATATGTATCTGGAACTTGTTGATCATTCCATACACCAAAATATTCTGTAAATTGACTTATGTACTTTGTATCAAACATAGTTCTTGCAACTGTTCTTTTCATCATGAAGTAATCATAACAAAACTTTGCAAGATCTTCTGATATCGCTTCTTTAATAACTACATATTTATCTTTTTTAAAACTCATTTTTTCTCCTTTTTAGTTTCTGTTTTATTTTCTGCTCTAGTTTGTGTTCTTACTGTATCAGTAATCATTTTTTGTACTGCTTGTAGATTAAAATGAATAAATCTGAAATCTTCAATACCTGCATCAACGATATATTCATGTGTTAAATACGCTGGAATAAATATCATTGTTCCTGGTTTTGGACGATAATGTATTTTATCAGTTCCTAACGTAATTTCTTTTTCATTCTTTAAAGGTAATTGTGTCATGAGCTTACCTGGTCTTGGATCATGAAATACTGGTAAAGATGTTTTATCCGAACATCTTAAAAAATAAAAACCACTAATGTGATTATTATAGTGCACGTGTGGTGTATGGTGACCACCTGCTTTTTCTGCAAATTGTTGTACCCAAAATTCAGTCCAAAATAATTCATAGTTAGTTAAATCATAACCCATATGATCTAAAACATTCCATGCAGTTGAACCAATATATTCTTGAAATTCTTTTAAATCTGGATTTCCTACTAAAGATGTACTGTGATGAGACATAGAAAAATCACCTACTTTTTTTCCTAATTCTTTTTCACGTTCTTTAATAGCTTTTCTATTATTATCTTTAGCTGCTTTAATATATTTATCACAAACTTTATCTACATGATCTACCCATTCTGGTATTTCAATAGAATAAACAGGCGTTGAAAAATATATTGATGAATTTAATTGATCTGTTTTTGACATTAATTTACGTCCTTTCTGTATTTTTTTAAATATTTTTGAATCATTTCTAATTTATCTTCTACCACACCTACATTAGTATTGCAAATAACACACAATAATCCTCTAACTTCACCCGTCTTATGATTATGATCCACTGATAAATTTCTTTTAAAAATATCTCTGTTTCTATTACAAATAGCACAACAATAATTTTGTTCTTTTAATTTTTTATCATAATCTTCAACTGTTATTTTGTAAGCATGTTTTAAAGCATTATTTTTAGCAAGTCTTACATCATAAGGTGTATTCATATACAGTAGTCTTCTTGCTTTAATTTTTTTTTCTCTGTTTTTAAAATAATATTCTTTTTGATATTGTTTGCTTTTTAAAGCATCTTTATGAGGCATATTATTTAAATGGATATCCTAAATTCCATATTACTAATGAATATCTAGTTCCTTTTGTAACTGGTTTAACACGATGCCAAACGTGAGATGGAAATACAACAATAGATCCTCTTGGTTTAATTTCAGCACATTTTCTTATTGCTGGTTTATCAGGATCTGTATTTCTAAAATCAAATTCTAATTCTCCACCTTCATAATCTTCTGGCGCTGACAAACTACAAGTAACGGATAATTTTCTTATTTTACCAAACGTATCTGGATTATCTTTATTTGCATAAGGTGATTCCCAAGAATCACAATGCCAATCGTAAAATTGGTTAAGTTTATATTTTGTAAATTGACACGCTTCACTGAAAGACCACTCAAAATCCCAACCAGCTAATCTATTTGCTTGATGTATAAATGGTTGGATCTCTTTGAATATCCATCGATCCGATAGCCAGACGATGTTAGAATCTCTTTTCTTTTTTAAATCTTTTAAATCTTCATCAGATAAATTTTTACCTTCTTGAATTTTATTTGTTTGACCACCTGTAAGTGCTAATTGCTCTTGTTGTGATTTTCCATATTTAATTAACTCATCACAAAATCTAGGCGTGAGTGCGCTTTGAAAGTAGTAGTAATAATTCTGAAGGTTCATTTCTAAATCCTATATATAAATTTATAGAATAAATGTCAAGTGTATGAATTATTAGCTAACAGTCAATGTTCCAGAAACCGTGAATGTTGCAATTTTTTGAGAACCACTTGGTGCTGGTGATGTTGTAACTGTATTAGTTCCAGGTGTTACACTGAAATTAACAGTAGAGCTTCTCGCTCTTAGAATAACGATTCCCGATCCGCCGGCTGCTCCAACTGCACCTGGACTTCCTGTTGAAGGTGCTCCTCCACCTCCTCCACCTGTATTGGCAGTTCCTGCTACTGCATTAGGTCCTCCAAATCTACCACCAGCTCCACCACCACCTGTTCCTCCAGCACCACCATTAACAGGAGTAAATACTCCACTACCTCTATCTACTCCACCACCTCCACCTCCAGCATAAGTTACAGGACTTCCTGAAATACTATTTGCTGAACCTGCTCCTCCATCTCCTCCTGGTCCAGGATTACTTTGTACCGCAGAACCTCCTACAGCACTAGCTCCACCTCCTCCTCCACCTTTAGTGCTGCAAACAACACCACCCCATCCATTTCCACCATTATTTCCTTGTGGCGGACTTACTGGAGGACTATTTCCTGTACCTACTGAAGTAGTAGGACTACCTGCTGGTGGTCCTCCTCCTGCTTTTCCTCCACCTGAACCACCTGGTTGTCCACTAGCAGTTCCACCACCTCCACCACCTCCTCCACCACCTGTACTTATAATTGTTGAAAATATTGAAGGAGAACCATTATTACCTGGATTACCATTAGGGCTTGTTGTTCCTCCAGCTCCAACCGTTACTGGAATACTTTCACCTGAATAAAAAGAAGCTGTAACTACACATCCACCTGGAAAAGATGTTCTATAACCTCCGGCTCCACCACCACCTCCACCATAAGTATCACTACCACCTGCTCCACCACCCGCCACGATTAAATAATCTAATGATACTGAACATTGTGTCTGTGGCCAGCTACCAGCTTTCACGGCACTAAATTGACTTTTTAAATTCCAAACACCACTTGCCTTGTTTAATTCTTTTACGATAACGATTCCCGAACCGCCGGCTCCGCCTGCAC
>Ga0209500_10001276_pt1 | contig 19169 bp, 25 predicted proteins | sample S_140212_EF_Meta_FD_187323 | JGI IMG/M metagenome (GOLD analysis project Ga0209500, IMG submission 187323) | Freshwater microbial communities from Lake Simoncouche, Canada to study carbon cycling - S_140212_EF_MetaG (SPAdes) (version 2) | ecosystem: Environmental > Aquatic > Freshwater > Lake ... | reverse complement strand
AATGATTATGTCAAGTCGGATGAGTTCAAGGCTAAATGGCCTAAAGAAGAATTTGATATTGTAAAAGAAACTTACTAAAAGGAGGCAGATATGCCCAGTGTATTCTTAGTAAGCGACACGCACTTTGGACACACAGGTGTATGCCGCTTCACACGTAACGATGGTGTTACAAAATTACGTCCGTGGGATGATGCAGATGAGATGGACGAAGCTATGGTCAAGGCGTGGAACGAGCGGGTAAAACCCGCTGACAAAGTTTATCATTTGGGCGATGTGGTTATCAACCGTAAAAGTTTAAAAACATTGGCTCGGTTAAACGGCGACAAGGTGTTGATCCGCGGCAACCATGACATCTTCCGTGATGATGAGTATAGAGTTTACTTTAGAGAGTTACGTGCCTACCACGTGATGAACGGACTTATTTTAAGTCATATTCCTGTTCACGAAGCAAGCCTTGGTAGGTTTGGTTGTAATATACACGGACACTTACACGCCAACAGAGTTATGAAGGCGAGAGGTGTTGATGCCCGAACTGGTGAAATTTTATACAGCAATGAGATTGATCCAAGATACTGGTGTGCCTGTGTTGAACAAACAGACTTCGCTCCTATTCTTTTTGAGGATGCCTTAAAGAGGATTACGGAACAAGGTGGCACCGTGGGCTTTAAGAGCGGCAATGGGCCCACAATGTAAATAGGACCTCCGGGTCCTATTTTTTTGGCGAGACGTCCCCAGTACTAAATATAGACATCCGCTGGTCTAATCATGAACACCTATACAAAATTTAAAATATTACATATTGTTAATCATCTGATTGCAATAGCTGGGATATATCTGGCAGTTTCAACTCAAACATATTTTTGGTTTTTTGTAGGCCTTCTATGTTTTCTATGGACTGGAATTGTTGGAGTTAATGTTGCCTTACATAGGTATTATAGTCATCAGGCATTTAAAACAACCAACTTTAAAGAAAGAATATTGTTAATATCGAGTATATTTACGAGTCTCGGTAGTCCAGCAATGTGGTGTTCTGTGCATCGTATGCATCATTCACACAGCGATACTGATAAAGATCCTCATAATCCGAGGCTTTATGGTATTTTTAAAACTTGGTTTACTATGTGGCCAAAGAAGAGTATCAGTAAAAGATTTTTTGTTCCTTTTATTAAGACCGAAGATCTAAGATTTGTACATAAAAATTATTTTTTAATCAATTTCTCTGTATTAATTATACTTGCATTGATTGATATTAGATTGGCTGCATTTGTCTACTGTTTGCCGGCCATAGGTTGTTTTCACGGTGCCGCAGCAATCGGAGTAATACCACACTATGTTGGTTATAAAAGATATTCGATCAGCGACGAAAGTCGCAACAGTTGGATTGCAAGTATTCTTAGCCTAGGTGAAGGGTGGCATAACAATCATCATGCTAATCCCGGACGTTGGTGGCAGGGAGAAACTTGGTGGGAAATTGATCCTCCAGCTTTTATGATCAAACACTTTTTTATGGCAAATGATAAAAATAGTTAAATCCTATGAATGTTATACTACTAACCGGCATAAGTGGAATAATTTTTCAACGATCGCTAGGAGTTTACCAATTAGCAGGGCATCTAAGAAAAAATAGTATTACATGTCAAGTAATAGATTTTATATATGATTTTTCAAAAGAAGATCTTATTTCTTTAATACGTTCTTTTGTAGATAGTAAAACACTGTGTATTGGTGTTTCTACTACCTTCTTAAACGAGGACAAGAAAACAATAGATAATAAATCTAAATTATCTTTAATAATCCCTGAGCATGTGCTATCGATATTAGAAGAATTAAAAATTGAATATCCAAAAATAAAATTTGTTGTAGGCGGCAGCAAGTCTAAATTTGGTTATGATTATTCTTGGGCCGATGCAGTATTTCACGGATATGCCGAAGATGATTTTTTAAAATATTGCAGTTTGTTAAAAAACAATAAGAAGGATTCACTTGTTAAACAAATAAACAATAAGTTAGTTTATGAAAATAACAACTCAAAATTCGATATCGAAAATTTAGATCATCGATTTTCAAAAAATGATTGCATTACAACCTCTGAAGTATTACCCATCGAAATCTCCAGGGGTTGTATATTTAAATGTAAGTTTTGTGCCTACCCGTTGAACGGAAAGAAGAAATTAGATTTTATAAGAAATGCAAAACTAATTTCTCAAGAACTAATATACAATTACGAAAATTTTCAGACAACAAATTACTTTTTTACAGATGATACATTCAATGATTCTTACGAAAAAGTTAAAGCTATACACGACGAAATAATAAATCTTCCATTTAAAATAAATTTCGTCTGTTACTTAAGATTAGATTTACTGTACTATCATCAAGAAATGATTCCTTTATTAAAAAATATGGGATTAGTTACAACGTTTTTTGGTGTAGAATCTTTTTGTCAAAAATCTTTAAAGTCTATAGGAAAAAATTTATCAGTAGAAAAAATAAAAACTTTTTTAAATGATCTATATCATACTCATTGGAATAAAGAAGTTAATATATCTCTTGGATTTATAATAGGGCTTCCTCATGAAAACGAAAATTCGATAAACTCGTCAGTTGAATGGCTCAGGGATAAAGAATTCTCATTTCATTTTGAGCCTTTACGGCTTGACGATGGTGGATCTATATACCAAAGTGAATTTCAAAAGAATTATCAAAAATATGGATATAAACTAGACTCTGATAATTTTTGGTATAATGAAGATTTTAACGAACTACGAGCAGAAAAGTTAGCGTCGATAATTAATGATGAATACTCTTATCGAAAAAATAAACCAGGTGGATGGTTTTTAATGGCATTACTTAATCATTTTTTAAAAGATAAAGTAGAGAATATTTCGATCGAAGAAATAAGCACAAGAGAAATTTTAAGAACAAAGAAAAAAAGACTTCAAGAATATAAAAAATTGTTAGCTAGTTGTTGCATCAATAAATAGCATACAATGAATGAAACTTCTAAATATCTTCTCAAAGTAAATCTGCCTGTGCTTATTTTAGCAACAGTGAGCCCTGTTGTAATAGGTGTTAGTGTGTATACATTATACGGGTTTTTAACATGTTACGTATTGGCCTACTTAATGGGATTGAATATTGTCCATCGATCGATTACACATGGTCAGTTTTCTTTAAAAAGACCTTTCGATTATATTTTTGGGTATCTGAGTTTATTTTGTATGTTAAGTGATCCTTTAAACTTTTCAAAAGGTCATAGGTATCACCATAAACATAGTGATACTCCTTTAGATTTACACAGCCCTAGTCTCGGTACGTTTAGAAGTTTTATTGGGTGGATGTGGCACAAGGATACCCCATCTCCTTCTATTATTATAGTTAAAGATTTATTAAAAGACCCAGGATATATATTTCTTGCAAAAAAACAAGTTTCATTAATATGGGCAACTATTGCAATTTTATCATTTATATCAATGCACTTTGCCATAGGAGTATTAATTGCAATGTGTCTTGCTTTTATTCTAGAAATGGCCAGCAACACATGGTTTAATCATACTACTACCGGAGTAAAAAACAATGCCATTTACTCTTGGATTAGTTTAAGCTCATATCATTTAGATCATCACGACTATCCTAGTACAATAAAACTTAGAGACCCCGGAATGTTTTTAATTAACTTCTTGAAATCAATTAAAGTTATAAATGGCTAAATTTAAGTATGAAATAACTGTGGCATTATTTGCTATTTTAGCATTGTTAGGGATAGCTATGATGATTGTCAATAATGATTACATATGGTTATTGCCATTGTGGATTATGATTAGATTTAATCATATGTGTTTGAGTTTGCACCACCGACTAATTAGTCATAGAAGTTTTGAAACAACAAGTAATTTTAAAAAAAATTTAATAATTTTATTAAGTATATTTCAGGTAAATCACAGTCCTTTAAAATTTGCCATAATGCATAGGCATCACCATAAAAATAGCGACACTGACACAGATGTGCATGGTCCTGCTACAGGGTTTTGGAATACGTTGCTTTGGGAGTTCAACCTAGAGAAAAAATTTAAAACACTGAATATGAGATTACCAAGAGATTTACTAAAAGACAAGTTTCTCTTGACTTATGATAAACACTATTATAAAATTTTAACCGCTGTTAGTATTGCAATATACTTTATGAGTTTTGAATTATTCTGGTACGTGTTTGTACCCGCTTCAATACTATGGAAAATTGAGGCCAATGTTTTAGTAAATTGGTATGGACACAAGTATGGATACACAAATTATAAACTAGAAAATGATAATTCTAAAAATAGTATGTTGATAGGATACTTAACCATGGGCGAAGGATGGCATAACAACCACCACGCAGAGCCAACAAACTATAATTTTGGGCGTGAGCGGTATGAGTTTGATTTTACAGCCTGGCTAATAAAAAACTACTTTGCAAAATAATATGAATAGATATTTTTGGAGATACTGGTTACCTCTACACATCATCGCCGCAATAATGATCGGTGCAGCAATTTACGGCGTACTTGAAATTAACTGGTGGCTGGTATTACTGTCATGGTTTTTGATAGGCCCTATCGGTAACGGTGTGGGCAGTCATAAGTTATTTGCGCATAGGCAATTTGAAACATGGCGGCCAGTAGAACTGTTGTTAGGAGTATTAAGCACTATAGGTGGATTTGCACCTATACACTTTTGGGTAGCCATACATCAAAAACACCATAAAATTAGCGATAGTCCACAAGATCCTAGTAGCCCATCGCAACACGGATTTTTACAAAGTTTTTTAATTTATAGATTAAAAGAAAGCACTAATAAGGTTATAAGTTTGCAGAATTATTGCAGTAGAAAGGTATTTAAAGACCCTGTCTTAATGTGGCTGAGCAAGCATTTTATAAAAATCAATTGGGCAACTTTTTTAATTCTAGCGGCTATAGATTTGAATCTTGCTTTAAGCCTGTATATACTTCCTGTTTTACTAGAGCACACTCGAGAAAATACAGTTAGCAGTATTACTCATATGAATATTCCTTTTGTAAATTATAGAAATTTTGACACCCCGGATACTAGTCAAAATAACATTCTAATTGGATTGTTAACTTTGGGATTTGGATGGCATAATAATCATCATCATAATCAAAGAGAATTGATAAACACACATAAATGGTGGGAAATCGACATCGAAGGATACATTGCAAAATCAATTTCAAAATAAATATGGAATTAAATAATATTAAATCAGTAATGAAATATCAAAATTATGCAATACTATGGGACTAATCGAAAATGTTCATAGATCAATCTAGATACTATCCGTTTCCTAAAGTAACTCCTATTAGGATTCCTAAAATAATCAACTTGATTAAAAATCATTATTGTTATAAAGAATCTAATCCTAAACTTTTAGAAGAATCTTTTAGGAAGTGGTTTGAATCTTTGATAGATTTAAATGCATTTCCTTATATGTATTTTACTAATAACGGTATAACTCAAGCATTAGAGTATGTTCCTATTCATTATAAAAGAAATGACATAAGAGTTTTAAAAGGAGACTACTTTTGGCTTAAGACTATCGGTTCGGGAATAGAAGTAGATACATTAGAACCGTGCGATATAAGTTATTCGTCTTGTCCTAGTTCAATAGACGGAAGTGTTACCGACTTAACCTGGCCTAGTAAATTGCATATTCTAGACGGAGCATACATAGGGTCAAGTACTAAAAAAACAATCGTGCCAGATAATACTGAGATTATATTATTAGGTTTTGGAAAAAATTTAGGTGTTCCCGAATTAAGACTAGGATTAATTTTTTCGAAAGTTCGACTACCCATAATAGATGTGTTTCAAAAAACTTTTAGCCATGTAGGGTTGCTCGGTTTTGAAACTGCTGCTAAAGTCTGTAATGAAATCCCTATTATAGAATTAGCCGAAGAATTAAAATTCCATCAATTAGAATTTTGTAAAAAATATACTGACGCTATCTTTGTTCCTAGTGATAGTGCGTTGCTAGCAACAACTGAAGATCAAAATTATAAGTTCTACAAGAGACCAAACGGCGTCATTCGAATTCCGTTAGGCGAAAGCATTTCTAAATGGATTTCTCAGAACAAAGTTGGTCTTTGAATTGCCTTATATGATCTACATCTTTGTTAAATTTGTCAATATCTCGATTTCCTAATATTACAAATCCTAAACAAGTCTGCACTGATGTAGTTATTTTACAAATTTTCGATAATAAAAAAGTATGTTTATATACATACATAATTGAGCCAAGGTGTTCAATTTTGCCCCAGCTTATATTTTCTATATATCTTTCTACTTTATTGTTTAATAAAATTTTCTTCACAGGATGCATATAATTATAAGTTTCAATATTGTTAGTAGTATCGATACTATCATAATTAAGTAAAGAAGAAAGTGATTGACTAGTACCCAGCGAAGAATTTTGTGCATTAACAGGAAGGTGACCATGCAATCTAAAATTAATTTCAATAAGATTAATTTGGTCAGTTCCTATAATAATCTCAGAATGAGTTGCTCCAAATTTATGATCTATACTTTTAAATATCGAAGTCATATATTTGTAAATTTTAGATATCAGTTCTTTGTTTTTAACAGGATCTACTAAATCAATTTCTTCTCTATGGTGATGAGAAATAGGTTTTTGATATTTCCAAACCCCTGTAATTTGATGATCGCCGTTCGCACTAATAAAATCTACACTATATTCCTCTCCGATTGCACGATCCTGCAGAATAAAATCTTCAGTGAATGACTCTAAAATTTTTAAATCGTCAACACAATTGATATAAAATACATTATTACCGCCAATCCCGTCAATTGGTTTAAGCACAGAGTGTGAGATCGAGTCAATTTCTTTGTAAGTTTCTTTGTTTACTATTTGCTGTTGAAGAGATAGTAAACCAGCTTTATACAAAAAGTCGTTTAATAAAAACTTGTTTGATTTAATGTTAGATAATATGCTTGCACGGTGAGGAGAAAATTTATTTAGGATATATTCGTAATCTAAATAACTATAGTCTCCGCCGTTTATGATATGTGATATCTCGTCTATTTTAAATTTGTCAATGTCGGAGAGTAAAATACATTGATACAGTTGTGCTTTATTAGAAAAATTTAAATAGTTATCTAGTACGTGTTTCTCAGAAAATACATTAATAATTTCTCCTTTAATATTACTTTCATTAGTGATTGAATAAAAGTAAGTGTCGGCAGCGGGACCAGGATTAACTATTAAAATTTTCATTAAACTAACGATAACTGCTCAAAAATTTCCTTAACTTTCATTGTACTAGTATCGATTTCTACAAAAGATTTTCGAATTTCAATTGCTAATCCTAGTTCTGAGAATAGTACTGATCTTGCATTTCTTAAGGCTTCGAATAATGCAATCTTTTCAGTTTGCACTGTGTTAAATTCTTCGGCACTTGGCCATAATTGTAAAGTGTATGTAGTGAAGTTGTCTTCTGGAATTTGAGCATATAGATACGCAACATTGTTTCCTATTCCTGTATGCCGACGAATTTCAGTAGTTGCATTTGCAAAATTAGACCATGTTGTATGATTATACAATCCTATTGGAATTTCTAACGCGGTAAGAAGTGGCTCAAATAATTCAGTATTATAACGACTTACTACATTTGCAATCTCGTCAGGAACCAAATATCTAAAAGAATTTTCAGACGTCTTATAAATTTTTGATCCTACCACATATTTTTCTTGTAACATTGCAATCTCCTGCTAATATAATTATTTATGCTTTACAAAATTCATATTTTAAATCGTATCGAAAAATTGCAACTTTTTTATGATCGGGCACGGAAGTTGGAATTATATGTTTTATTAGATCAAAATCTTTATAGGCTGCCGGATTGTTAATAAATCTATCTAAAAATACATTATATCTAGGAGTAGGAAAGTTTTTATTTTGTACTTTTTCAATGTAAGATACAATATTATGATAGTTTATTGTTTTTGGAATATTACGCACTACGTAAAATGTTTTATATCCGCTATTTTCAAATATTTGAGATATAGGCATCATCAAAGAATCTATTTTAATATCCGGCCGAGCAAACGATATGTCAATAGATCTAACCAACCCTGCAACCCAATAAGGAAGTTTTTTAAACATAGAATTATATAAAATGTCAACTGCAAATCCACAGGCTATTGAATGTATTCCTAATTCGTTAATAGCAGCAGATAATATTAATCCTTTTCTACCTTGTTCTAAATTCTTACGATACCATTGCCAAGCTATCTGTTCAGACTCGTTGATATTGTACAAACTATTAGATTCTTCAAGAAATTTATCTAATAAATGAAGATCGTCACTTTTTAAGATTCGTATTTCCATAATTGGTCTCACTGATTAATGGACTTTGCTAATTTCTTTAGTGTCGGTAACGTCAACAATCATATGAGTTCTATTAGTATTTCCTAGATTTACTACTTTATGGTGATAGTTAATGTTTATCAAATAAACATTATTTTCCTCCATATGAAACTTTCCTGCTTCGTGTATAAAGAAACAGTCAGGATTTGTGTCAAACACAAAATGTAATCTAATGATCTTATCTGATGGTTTTCCGTCTGTGTGCCAATCTGATTCGGCGCCTGGTTCTAACTGTGTGAGTCTAGCTCTACATGGACTAAGTCCTAGATTGCTTAACTGATTAATACAACTTTGTAAGTCAGCATTAGATATATCAGTAAACCGTGTATGGAATTTTGCAGGGCAATAACCAGCAGCTAAAGCCGCATCTTTATTAAATATAATCTCACCGTCTAAACCAACTGACATAAAGTGTGTTCCGTTCACCCAGCCGTCGGTATATTTTCCTGTGTTACTTGTAACACTCCAACCTGTAAAGTCTCCTAGACCTGCCTTAGGATATTTTATTAATTCTGTGCGAATGTAATTTCTAATAGCATCCCAATCTACAGTAAAAAGGTGTGTAAGATTTTCAATTTTTATCATAATATTCTAGTAAGTTGATTCTTTTACATACGACACTGATTGCGTATGCCCTGCTGTCCAGTCTACTGTAGGGCATTGACCTCTCCATAAATCAAGAATTAGCACAGTTCTCCACTCGTTGCCGTTGTTTTTAACCCAGTGAAGATCCATGCCATCTTCAAACCCAAAACATAAATTGTTAGTATATTCTAGATACTCGTTGTCTAGATAAAATTTACAATTATTCCCGGGTTCCCAGCAGTATTGAATTCTGTGATGATCTGGAATTTTATTATATAATCTGCCATTAGTTCCGTAATGGGGCGTCACTTCTCCACCCGGCTCTAAGCTATTCCAATACCATTGTCTAATTGCAGGAAATTTTTCAATAATAGATTTAGCAACAGGACAATAATTTTTGTTCCTATCAAATGCCATTTGTGTTGTTTTATTATATATAGTGCGTTCTTTAGCAGACCATAATGTAGTATCCATATGTATAGGAAAGAAATCAACATGACCTATGTATAATTTGTTATTAAAACTAGTAGTATCATTTGGTTTTTCATTAACCTGTTTATTGTACACAGCAGTCTGGTATTCTTTTTGTAATGCATCAGCATTTTCAAAGATACATTTTGATAACTCCCAAGTTGACGGATCATAAAATGGCATTTTTGTTTCCCTATTGCAATAAATCTTTAACTATATCAAAAGAAATTGGATCACGAGTATCCTTAAATACCAACGGCATGCTTATACAATGTCGGGGTTCACTGGAGTTTGTTACCATATGAGGTACTCCAACTTTAACCACCCAGGCTCCTAACAGCTCTTTTGATTCGCAAAGTATTAAATCTTCATCCATATATTTTAAATAGTGAGTTCCGATTACTGTTTTAGAAACTCTAGGAGTTGCCCCAGGCTTAACATCATACCACGATACTGTACTATTTCTACCACCAAAAATATAATTTATCTTACATAGATTTTTAAAATTACCAGACCCATCTAGATGAATAGGTAAAGTTTGATAAGGAGAGTATGAAAACATCTCACACAGTGAAATATCTATATTATGCTCGTGCAACAAATTTATAAAATTTGGATTTAGATGTTCTTTAAAATTTTTTATTTTACTATGAGATTGTTTTACAAAATCAAATTGTTCTGCAGGCCATTTGGCCTTGAACTCATCCGACTTAACATAATCATTGTATGCTTTAGCATCAAAGAACATCTTGTGGAATACTGTTTTAAATTCACCTTTTGGGTTTATGGTCAAATAAATCGATGGACGAGGTATGTTGCTAATTGCAAAGTCTTTATGAAACACATCAAGTCTAGAAAATCTAAAACAGTTATCCATACCTTATTTATTAAATACAATATTAGGGTAAAATATAATGAGTACGCATCACTGTTTCAAACATATAGACCTTCCAGGATGGGAAGAAGTATCTTCTTATGTGTTAGAATGGACACTTAAAAACACAGATTTTTTTGTTAATAGAGCATACAAGGGCTGGACTGAAATACACACCCAAAAACTATTAAATGGCGTTCCGGGAATCAATGAACTGTTCGATACTGCAGGATTTAAAATTACCAATGTTTCTTACTTTTTAAAAAATAATTTTATAGTACATCCTCCACATTCTCATGTAGGCCATGACCTAGCAAGAATTAATATACCCATTCTAAATTGCAAAGGTACCTTTACAAAATTCTACGAAAGTACTGAAATTGGAGAACTAGGATATAATGCTCAAGGTCACGCCCTCGCCCAGTTGTCTAGTTTTAACAATGTTAAAGAAATAGCATCCTGTGAAATAAGTGTACCTACAATACTTTCTGTAAAAACATTACATTCAGTTGTTATCCCTCCTGGGACTGTATTTCCTAGAATAATGATAAGTGTAAAAGTTGACCCGGATCCTATTTACTTGTTGATTAAAGATTAATGTAATCAGACGCTGTTGTAATTGTATCTATAATAATATTTTCTTTGTATTTAGAAATACTTCTATCTAGTAGATCAATAAATTTATTCATGTCTAAATTATAATTGGTGTACATAATCATTAAAATTTTCCCCCAACCAATAAACTTATCGCTAGAATGTTTTAATCTTAAATTATTCCACGTAAAGGAATTTGTATCTTTGGGTAGTGAAAATCTATATGTTGCAGCTTCTGGCTGATCTATTGGCGAAAGGTGAAGCTTTAAGGTTTCAATAGGATTATTGTCAAATAACTTTAATCTAAAATTAATAGGCATATCGATCATACAGGTTTCGTCTCTATGAGGAAGTACTGCCAGTTGACTTGACCATAATGCAAAACTAAATGTATCAGGGTCAATAGGATAGTACTCGTATATCTGTTCAAATATTTCATAAAAATTATAAAATAGATCAGGTACATAGTTTCTAGACCAAATTGAATTTTCAGTAGGATGACTATCGATAGTTTTAAATGTTGCTTTGTAATTAGAAATAGTGTCGTTAGTTGGTAGTCCAGCTACATCTTCTCTTACTCGTTTTGTATAGGCAGCATTCTTGCGAAAGAAATCTATAAACGCTTGGTGGTCGTTGGCTTTTATTACAGGTATGTCAAGTGGTACAAACAGATAATTACCATATGCTTTTTCAATCTCGCTGTACTCCGCTGACTTCCAGAATTGCATGGCCTCTCTTGCCCGCATTTGGGTTAACATTTCTTTTGTCTGTTGGTATGCCATAATATAAATATTTCTATGCTAAACACTGCGTATTACTGCAAGCCCGTTACTATTGGATTACAATTCAATGTTATTGAGTACATATTTAACCAGTATAAACATATCATTGAAAATAAAGAGGATAGCTTTCCTGTAAATTTAAGCAGTGACAATATTGCATCATTGAGTTTAATTTTAAGAGAAGACACAGCTAAGTGGTTTTTAAATTCGGAGGCTAAATTAGTACACGGAATATTATTCTTTTTACGCCCATTTGAAGAACAACCTATTCATATAGATAATCAATCTAAGTACGGAATTTATACCTCGTTAAACATTCCAGTGTTAAACTGTGAAGGAGGGGTCATGAGTTGGTATACAGGATCTTCTTATTATGAAGAACAGAAAAATCTTTCCGACGGTATTAAGTATCAAAAATTACATATAGAAAACCCTAGTATTTTATACGAGAATATAATCAATTCGCCGCACGTTGTTAGAACTAACATCCCGCACAATATAAACAATACACTGGGTAAAAAAAGGATTATGCTAGCACTTCGTTATAATAAAAATGTACCAGGTCTAGCAGTTTCAAATGAAATATAAAAAATTAAATTATCAATATGACAAAGAAAGATTACTCAACGAAATCTTTCAGCACGAACAAGAATTTGTAGACATACCAGCATCTAAAGAATATTTAAAATTTAGACCTTTCGATCTTGTTGATGCTTCGTTGTACGATCAAATAACAACAGTGTCTAGTCAAGGAATAAACAAAGGACAGATATCGTCGTGGCAAGGGTATAGTTTTACCCACGTATTAGGTGACCAGATGTCTGCATACGGTGGAAATACTCTAAGATTAAAATACGAGAACTGGGTATGGAAAAACAATGCAAATTGCGATTACCTAAAAACTATAGTAAATGATTTAGGATTTACACAGATACAAAATATAAGGGCCATGATTATACATCCCCCAGGTTTCGGACCAGTACATTGTGATATTCCGCCGAACATAGATTATTATAAAGATCATACTAGCATTACTATTAATTTAGAAGACGGCGGACAACCATTAGTTGCCCTTATAGATAATCAAAAAGTAGAGTGTAACGATTTGTGTTTTATATTCGAGGACAACTGTTGGCACGGGGTTGGACAAGTAACCTCAAGGAGAACTCAGTTAAGAATAAATGGCAAAGTCGATCAAGCAAAACTCGACGAATACTTATAAGATTACCGTTATTATTTTGTCGATGATTCCGACGAAGTATCAACTATATAAGCAGACAACAATGTTAATGCATCTTGGTACGTAGGCCGATACACTAAATCTTTGTGTTTAAATCTAATACTTAATACCCATCTATCTACATCAGATGGATTATAACCCCGATGCGGGATCTCTGTATTCAAAATAAAAGGCCCTTTAGTATTGGTAGACTCTATTAATTCTACTTGAGATTCTTCCCATAAATCGTATCGTTGTTTATATTTGTTTTCAGTAAATGTAGGTGGATCAATAGCTTTAAACCATTGAGTGTACTGATCAATATTATCGCTGAGTACCCAATTAATTGCAAAATTAAATATCATTTCTTTACTACTACCATCGATGTGTATCTTATGTTCTTTCCAGTTAGGTGGATCGTAAATTAATAAAATACTTCTAATGTAGTATTCGGGGAATACTCGGTCAAAGAATTCTAAAAGATCGGGAGTTAAAAAAGAAGACTCACATATTGTAATATTCTCTTTGGTTTTGTCTCCACAGGGCCAGTCTTCTTTAGGAGATACAATTAGTGTATCTACAGGAATACTAAGATTACAAAAATAAGGTGTTTTGTCTAAGTTTTTCATATACATCATCAAAGCTATTTTCAAAACAGAGTTGAAAATTTATTCTAAAAGAGTCATTTGATATCAAGCTGTGGGGCTGTTGAGTATTAAGTAATACAGAATTTTGATTTTCAAAATTACAGGTGGCTACTGGTTCAAGATCTTGATCTTCCCAAGTATCAAATTCTCCAGTGGGATTCCAGAACCAAGTAGGCGTATACTCTTTTTTAGGGAAGACTGGTGTAAGTAATACGCAGTTCCTCTTATTTGGATTATCAAAATGTCGAAGTACCTTGGTATTAGGATAGTGCAACATAATAATAGGAAAACATTTAAGTGTACAAGAAGATATTAGGCTAGTAATATCCGGATCCTCGTTTAATAATTTTCCAAAATAGAAATGATTTCCGTCTGCCTTGCCCGTTCGTTGACCTGTATAGCTTATAAAGTCACCTAACTGTTCATTTGACAATTTTATAATTTTTTCTTTTAGGGTATCAGAAATTAATGAATGTGATAATTTATAAAAATATGGTCTCATTGAGCATCCTCTCTTTGGAATATTTATGTTTCACAATTGTACCGTCAAAAAAAAAACGTCTATAAATATTCATGATAATTAATTACGCAAAATACAAAATATGTTACCTTATACATTAGATAATCATTTTTCATTTGGATATGATGAAAAAGTTTTTAATATTAATGAAGCATCACCACATTTAGATTTTAACTGTTACTACTCGAGAGCAAGATATACCCCAACATCATTTCGAGAAGAATGTGTTAAAACAGCTGAGTCTCTAATGTATGCAGCCAAAGATCTGCAAAGAACTCCGGTTATATTATTAAGCGGTGGAATGGACAGTCACATTGTTGTAAAGGCCTTTGCCGAGTTAGATTGTGATTTTCACACAGCAACAAACAGATTTAGCTACGATACTAATTCACACGAATTAATCTATGTAGAGAATCTAAAATCGTTACACAACCTATCTCATGAATATTACGAGATTGATATCGAAACTTGGTTGCACAGTGACGAAGCCATGCACATGGCCGGACAGAGTCTGTGTGTTTATCCACAAATGTTACCAACAATGAAACTTATGCAGCATATATGGGACTCTGGTGGGTTGCCTATATTAGGCAACGGTGATTTATATGTTGCTCGGGAAGTAAATCCACAATGGAGGTTATTTGATAAATCAAAAAATATGTGGGAATGGAACTATTACGAATATGAATATATCCTAGCATGGTTCCGTTACGCTATTCAAAATAACATATTAGGTGGATTAGGATTTTTCCAGCATAACGCAGAAATAACCCTAGCAATGGCTTTAGAAGAAAAAATTTATAGTGTTTGTACAGATCAAAATCCTTATAAGATGAGTAGTAGATCTACAAAATATGAAGTATATAAAAAATGGTGGCCGGAACTAGAGCCCAGACAAAAATATCACGGTGGGGAAAAAATAGCAGGGCTCTGCGATACTATTAGAAAAAAAGTTCTACATCCGCTATACGGAGGCTTTGAACGCACATGGACTAGTCCATTTACTGAATTTTTAGAAGCAATAAAACCATTATGATTACCCGCCTAACTCAAGATCATTCACAACAAATTGTTGATTTAATAAATTCCAAAGATACCCTAATGAGTCAAAGTCTAGATGATATTATTGATAATGTCGATAGCTCCAGAAGAACACTTCTAACCGAGACCATTATTAGATTTTTTACCAGAGAAGATAATCCCTATGCAGTTTCGTTTGGAGAATTTAAAGACTCTGAACTCAAAGCAGTAATTTGTGCAACTTATAGTCACATAGTCCCTGCATGGAGCACAAACTATATTATATCAAATTATCAATCGGCTCAAGGAGCACTAGTTGCATTTGCACTGATAAAAGAGCAAATGAAGTTTGCAGAATCTAGAGGCTACTATCAATACTACACGGTAGTCGAAAAAGATCGAGCCGAAGCCTACGATCGTCTTTTTAAGTTAAAAATGCAGACTAATTACCTTACAGCTATAGATGAAATTGTGCCATTAAAACAACGTCCTATTAATGATCTTTTCTGGGGATGGTTATATGAAAGTAGAACAAAATTGGTAGATACTGTGGTTGTTAATCATTGGCTACCAAGAGAACATAGGCAATAATATGAATTTAGAACATCAAAAATTTTATCAAATTTTATCAAATTTTACAACTAAAACACTGACTCCTGAATCAAGATTAATAGAAGACGCAGATCTTGATAGCTTAGATCTTGTTGAGTTAGTAATGACCTGCGAGGAAGAATTTCAAATAGAAATTCCAGAGGATAGATTAATTGCAGTTTCTACAATACACGATATACTGTTGCTGATAGATAGTTTAGTTGGATCTGATTAATTTAATTAACCAGTAGGTAGGATCTAGTTCCCACCATCGTTTACCATAGTTGGCTGACTTAGGGTCTGCGTGATGATTGTTATGCCATGCTTCGCCAAAAGTTATAAACCAAGTTATGGGACTATTAACACTGTCATCTTTTGTAGTAAATGATCGGTAGCCCATAAATTTAATATGATTTAAACTTGTATTAATTGAAAAGCTATGAAACGCAACAAACGCAGGTAACAACATAGCTACTAACCATAGTTGAAAATTTATCAGGGCGAATGCAGCATGACTGATCCATAATATTTTAATATAGTGCTTGTGGAAAAACATACAGTCGGGATCTTTTAATAAGTCTATAGCATATTTAGGATTGATGTCATCTTTGGTAATTTTAAACATCCAAAGGATATACGAATGCCAAAATCCGTCTATAGGGCTATGGGGATCCCCTGGACGATCACTGTACCTATGATGATACCCTCTATGCACTACTACCCAGAAAATTGGGCCGCCTTGTGCTGCCAAAGATGCAAACCACAACATGATTATTTTAACTGGTCTATTAACAGTAAAAGACTTGTGACTTAGTAGTCTATGATAACATCCACTGACTCCCAACATCATAATACAGGCATAGCCAACAAAAAATGCTAAGATCCATGCTACTGACCAATCTAAAGAAAATGCCGTGTATAGCGCATAACTTCCTAGTATATTAAGGGGGAGTACCCCTCCCCAAAGATTGGGTTGGGTTAGTATGTTGTTAATTATTTTCTTTAGATCTGTCATATTCTACTACATGCTGTACAGTATAATTTATCGTTTTTTCCCCAATAGGTTTAAATTTCTTATATAGCTCAGGCCAATTTCCTATGTTATTAGTTTGTTGGCTTCTTACAAACCAATTATACAAAGGTTTATTGTAGTCATTGACTGACATCCACAGTTTGCTGTATTGCGCAGTTTCGGCAAATATTTTTGGTAGCAGAGTTTCTCCTACTACAAAACTAGATCTATGTTTTGTAGACACATACATCCTAGTTAGACATAATGCTGTGTCTGTACTGTATTCGTTCCATCCTGCACTGGCAATGTAGTTGTCTAATTCGTCTGTTATGATAAAATACTTACCAATTTTATACCGGCCATTTTTGAGAATGTAGAATAAATTGGCTGCATTGTTTTTGTAAGAAGGATGATAATTTTCCAAAAGATGATCTTCTGCGATATGTTGCAGTCCATCTTTTAACAGTTTAGTCACATATGAATTGGAGAGATCGTTAATTTGATGAATTATCATACTCATATTTAAAAAAATATACAATAAATATGCGCATATTTGAAATAACATCTTTTTAGAACTAATTTTAGATAAGACAACTTACCAAGTTATCATATTGCGAATAAATATAAGTTATAAGATATTTAGGAGCCAACAATGCCTTTACAAATACGCAGAGGAACCACTGCACAGAGACTTGCAATCACACCATTGACTGGCGAGCTGATCCACGATACTACCACCGGACAATTATTTGTGGGTAATGGTGCAACTGCTGGAGGTGTTACTACTACCGGCATTTCTTTAGAAGATGCACAAGATACAGCGGCATCGTTGTTTTCTACCGGATCTCATTCTGGAATTACTTTTGCTTACAATGACGCAGCTGGCAGAATTGACGCCACTGTAACTGTGGCAGCTACAGGCCCGTTTGATGGCGATTTAACTGGTAGTGTTTTCTCTGATAATAGTACACTATTAGTTAGTGGGACTGATGGTCTTATTGTAGGCGATGTACGATCTAATATTGTAAATTTCACAGGAAGTTTTGGTACTCCTGCGGATCAAATAACCAATGCTTCTTTATCAATGAGGGGTACTGCTTTATTTTTTAAAGACAATTATGATGTAGGAGATGCCACTTTCTTTACTATTCAACAACATCATAGCACAGTTGATGTTAATCCTTTCAGTATTAATAGGACTAGAGGAACAAATGCAGTACCTACAGCAGTCATAAACGGTGATGACATCGCAGATATAGTTTTTAATGGACACGATGGTACAACTTACCGAACAGCAGCAAGTATTACTGTGGGTATAGAAGGTGCAGTTTCTTCAGGAGTAGTACCCGGTTATATGATATTTAGGGTAAGACAGGGTGCGAGTGTTACATCAGTAGCTAGGATTGCCAATACCGGCGCTTTTGAATCAAACTTGATTGGTGCGTTTTCGGGTACAACCATAAATGTTGTCGACAATAATACTATTACATTAGGTGATGTTAGACTAAGTCAAGATGGACTTCGTACTATAAACACTAATGCTATTTTGACATTATCTGCCAACGGATCTGGCTCGGTTGATATTGAATCTGTTAGAATTCAAGGTAGCACTATATCGACTACAGATTCTAGTAACATTACAGTTTCTCAGGCAACTACCTTTAGCAGTAATTTAACGGTTGACGGCACACTAACCGTCGGTGACAGCATTGTGCAAAACAGTGTTAACAAAGATTACGTCAGTACCACTTTACAGACACAAGGAGGTGCTCGAGTAGTACAAGGTGTACACAACGGTACCTATACTCAATTGGTGTCAAGCACCGCAGAGACATACACTACCATTACCTATAACTCCACTACCTATAGAGGTTGTAGAGCAACAATCAAGGCCAGCTACGGTAATACCAATGTGTTTATTGGAGAGGTATTATTGGCCAATACCACAACTGCTGTTACCATTGTAAATGCACAGGCCACAGCAGCAACTATCGGTACAAGCCCGATCAGTTCAGTTACAGCAGACTACCACAGTGCAACTAGTTCAATTAGACTAAGACCAATTACTGCTGCAACGTTATCAGCTGCCTCTAACTATAATTGGACTGTAAGTTACCAATTGTTCACATAATTGACAAAAAAGACTTGACTCTAGTATTATTTCCTGTATACTAATATTGTGGTCGTGAGTGGAATAGGCAGACCTCCCGCCAAGCCCATAGCTTGGTAAGGGGACGGGGCGTAGTCATAGACGTAGCCCTTGTAGGTTCGAAACCTACCGACCATACCATATACGATAATAAGTATTAGAACATAACTTTAAGGAAACAATTATGTCAACAACAGTAGAACAACTCAAAACAGATTTCGAAGCATTTTTAGCTGAAGACGCAAAATTCACAGCAGGTAACGGTGCC
>Ga0209500_10001271_pt1 | contig 19199 bp, 12 predicted proteins | sample S_140212_EF_Meta_FD_187323 | JGI IMG/M metagenome (GOLD analysis project Ga0209500, IMG submission 187323) | Freshwater microbial communities from Lake Simoncouche, Canada to study carbon cycling - S_140212_EF_MetaG (SPAdes) (version 2) | ecosystem: Environmental > Aquatic > Freshwater > Lake ... | reverse complement strand
ATTATGGACAACTGTACTTGAGATTTCTGTGTTAATGGCGCAATTCCCAAGTAAAGAAGTTGCTCAATTGAGCTACGATTACAGAACATTAGGATTGGGTTATGCCAACTTAGGTTCGGTATTAATGTCGGCTGGTATTCCTTACGATAGCAAAGAAGCTGTTGCAATTTGTGGTTCAGTAACTGCAATCTTAACTGGTACATCTTATGCTACAAGTGCTGAAATGGCTGCTGTTAAAGGCACATTCAGCAAGTATGAAAAGAATAAGAAAAATATGTTGCGTGTAATTCGCAACCACCGTTATGCTGCTTATAACACTCCTTTGGCTTTTGAGGGATTGGGAATTAAGCCAGTGTGTATCGATGAAAAATATTGCCCAGATTATTTGTTGAAATCTGCTTGTAACTCTTGGGACAAAGCGGTTCAATGGGGTGAGAAATATGGATTTAGAAATGCACAATCAACTGTAATTGCACCAACTGGAACAATTGGTTTGTTGATGGATTGTGATACAACAGGAATTGAGCCTGATTTTGCTTTGGTGAAATACAAAAAATTATCGGGTGGTGGATATTTCAAAATTGTAAACAATACTGTTCCACTTGCTTTGAAAAATTTAGGTTATTCTGAAGCTGATGTAACTGCAATTGTAAATTATGCAAAAGGTCACCAAACTTTCAAAGGTGCTCCGTTTATCAATCACGAAACGCTAAAAGCAAAAGGATTTACAGATGCTGATTTAGAAAAAGTTGAATCAGAAGCTGTTATGGCATTTGAAATTGCCTTTATCTTCAACAAATATAGTTTGGGTGAAGAAACAATGAAAAACTTAGGAATTACTCCTGAGCAATACAATCATCCTAAATTCAACATGTTGCAAACGTTAGGTTTCGACAGAAAAGAAATTGCTGCAGCCAACAACTTTGTAGTAGGAACAATGACTGTTGAAGGTGCTCCAAATTTGAAAGAAGAGCATTTGCCAGTGTTTGATTGTGCTAATAAATGTGGTAACATTGGTGTTAGATATATTCACCCATTTGCACATATCAGAATGATGGCTGCTGCGCAACCATTTATTTCAGGTGCTATCAGTAAAACAATTAACTTGCCTCATGAGGCTTCAGTTGAAGATATCAAAGCTTGTTATGAATTAAGCTGGAAACTTGGTTTGAAAGCCAACGCATTGTATCGCGATGGTTGTAAATTGAGCCAACCGTTGAGCAACAAATCTGAAAGTCAGGAAGAAGCTGACAAAGAAGACAAAGAAGCAGCAGACAAAGAAATCGCTGCAATGTCCCATGATGCAACAGGCAAAGAAAAAGTAATTCGCATAGCTGAAGAATTGACTCCAGATATCGTTTTAGAAGCTGCTAAGCGCATTTTGAGTGAAAGCCCTGATACAAAGTTCAAACGTCAACTTTCTAACATTGTAGAGAAAAAACGTTTGCCAAACCGTAGAAATGGATTTACGCAAAAAGGTAGAGTAGGAGGACAAACCATATTTGTTCGTACTGGTGAATATGATGATGGAACATTGGGTGAAATCTTTATTGATATGCACAAAGAAGGTGCGAGTTTCCGTTCATTGATGAACTGTTTCTCAATTGCTATTTCTGTTGGTTTGCAATATGGTGTTCCATTGGAAGAGTTTGTAGATAAATTTGCATTCACTCGTTTTGAACCAAGTGGAATGGTTGAAGGTCATCAGAATGTAAAAAATGCAACTTCTATTGTTGATTATATTTTTAGATTATTAGGGTTTGAATATTTGAATCGCGAAGATTTGGTTCAAGTAAAACCAAGTGATTTGTTGCCAATGGAAAAAACTCCAGAAGCACCAATTATCTCTGAATTCAAGCCTGTATTTAATCCAGAACCTATTTCTTTAGATATGGTTCGTGCCGCTAAAGCAGAGGCTTCAGGAGCAAAAGACATGCAAGATCATTTAAGAGAAGTTCAAAGTGATGCACCGGCTTGTAATGTTTGTGGACATATCACTGTAAGAAGTGGTACATGTTACAAATGTTTGAATTGTGGCAATAGCTTAGGTTGTAGTTAAGAGGTTAATATTTGCAATTTTAAGTATAAAGAGGCTCTCATGCGGGAGCCTCTTTTGTTTTTAATATATTTTAAACATATCTTTACTCTCAATTAAAGGGTTTTTAATGTTTGAAATTCATAAATATGCTAATGATTTTAGGGTGATTCGCCAATGGCTTATTGCTTTAATATTACTATTTGTGGCCAATACATTAAACGCACAAGCAAAATTCACTGCAAAAAACACAAAAGGTTGCACACCCTTAACAGTTGCATTTGTTGATTTATCTGTTGGTGCAGTTAGTTGGAGTTGGGATTTGGGAAATGGAAATACAAGTGTGCTTCAAAATCCATCTGCCATTTATTATAATCCAGGAAAATACACAGTTAAATTAATTGTTACAGATTCAAAAGGAAATAAAACCACCTACACACAAACTAATTTTATAACCGCTTACAAGTCGCCAAAAGCGAACTTTACTTATACCCCTTCCTCAATTTGTGCCGGAAAATCAATCAGTTTTACTGAATCATGCACCGCAGGTGATACTGCCATTACAATATACAGTTGGGATATGGGAGATGGAACTGTTTTGAATACCAAAAATCCAGTGCACAATTACAATGCTTCCGGTGTGTTTTCTGTTTCTTTGGTTGTTACCGATGGACATGGTTGCCAAGAAAAAATCCAACTCAATAAAATCATTAAAGTAAACCCAAATCCTGTGGCTGCCTTTGGCATTGATTCTGGTTACGATTGTGTTGTTCCAACTTGGATTCCATTTATTAATAAAAGTACAGGAACTGGATTAACCTATACTTGGTATTTTGGTGATGGAACTACCAGTAATTTGAAAAATCCACGTCACAAATATTCATCATTAGGGACATACACAGTTTCATTAAAAGTGACAGATGCTTCGGGTTGTACGGATTCATTTGCATTTGTAAACGGACTTTATTTGGGACCTTTAAAAGCTGATTTTTTGGCGGATCAAACTATATTCTGTGGTCCAGGGTTGGTGAATTTCGATAATAAAAGTACGTTTAACGGTGGTTTGAAATTTGAATGGGATTTTGGTGATGGTACAAAATCAAGCAAGGCTTTTCCATCTCATATTTATAACAACGCGGGTATTTATTCTGTTAGTTTGAAAGTGCAGTCTATTTTTAGATCATGTTCGGCACAGCTAAATAAAAGCAATTACATCAGAATTAATCCCAAACCAAATGGTAAAATAGTATTGAAAGATTCATTTCCTTGTTCTATTCCATTTGATATTGAAGCCACTTACGTGGATACCGCTAAAATTAAGTCAATACAATGGTTCGCCAAAGTTGATATGGGTTCGTATACAGCAAGGTATTATTTGGGAAATACTAATCCCTTAAAAACAAAAATTGGAAATAAGGCAATCAATGATATTGTTGCGGTTGTTACCAATGAATATGGTTGTACCGATTCAATTGTTTACGAGAATCTACAAACCAATATTACTTCAATTACTCCAATTGGAGTTGTGACTGGCTGTGTTCCATTTTTATTTGTGGGGGATATGAACGTTTCAACAAACCGTCAAATTATGGGGTATGGTTGGGACTTTGGAAATAATGATATTTATTATACAAAAAAGGTAAAACGCATGTTCTTAGACACTGGTACTTTTATTGTAAAGGCATTTGTTAAAATCTATAAGAATTGTATCACCGAAAGGAATTTTATTGTTAAAGTGGGCATGAAAACAAACCCGCGTTTTTTCACAGATAGACTGGGATTAATTTGCAATAATACCGATCCAATCAAGTTTGTGAATGCCACAAAATATCCTGGTTTTACCATTGATAGTTTTCGTTGGGTATTCGATGATTCTTCGAATAAATCATCCGTTGCCATGATAAAGCCATGGGGGAAATTGCCAACGCCATATACCAAAACCAATGTAAAACATACCTATGACAGAGATACGGGATGGGTAGTTCCTCATCTTATTTCTTATCACAATGGATGTCCTGATACTGCCTTTCAAGTTGATTCATTTAAAGTAGTTGCGGCCTATGCCAGAGTTTTATTTAGTTACGATATTTGCAATACCCACAAGCTTTTTGCGATAAATGTTTCATCTAAATATACTGATTTTAAATGGTTCATTGATGGTAAATCTTATTATACTGACTCAGTTGAATTAGATCCATCAAAATACCATAATATTATTTTGAGGGTTTGGGATGATTCAAGTGGTTGCTGGGATACGGTACAACCATATTATGTTGCACCACCTCCTAATGTCGGGAGGATGACGGTTTTAAATTCAAAATTATGCGCTCCGGGATTTGCAAGTTTATCCGAAGATGGCTTTCCTGCAAATTCTGTAAATTGGAATATCAATGGCAAGGATACTGCATGGAAAAAAACGGCTTTTAATTTTAAATTTGATTCAGCTGGAGTTTATGTAATTAAACTTATTGTAAACTATACAAAGTATTGTAAACAATATGATAGTTTGGTCTTTGAGGTAGGAGAATCAAATTTAAAGGGTTCAGTTACCAAGCCAACCACTTGTTTGCCCGCTGATATCGTTTTTACTGATAGTAGTTACTCTTCAAGGAAGAAACATTTATGGATATTGAGTAATGGTGACACCCTGCGAATTAATTCAACCAATACAAAATATACCATTCAAAATTCATTTAAAGATACGTTATGGGCAAGGTTAATTACAGAAGGCACTTCTATTTGCGAGCCTAGCACCTTAATTCCAATTCCAATAATAGGTCCCGGCTTTAAAACAAGACTTATTTGGGAACATACTTGCTCTACAAGTAACTTGAAGGGATATGTAGATAAGAAGAAGCTTTCTGATGTTTACATGTATTCTTGGGACATGGGAGATGGCAAAAAATACACAACCCAAAATATCAACCACAAATACGCCGATTCAGGTTATTACACGGTTACAGTTGTCGTTACAGATGGATCGAATTGTTATGCAAAACAGCAATATCAGGTTTATTTTCCTGGTGAGCGATTAAAAGTGAGGGTAAATTATACCACTGTAGGTACCAAATGTCCACCAATGTTGGTGAATTTCAGGGATTCGAGTTTGTCTTCTAATGTTTCTATCAGAAAATGGTTGTGGGATTTTGGAGATAAAAGCACTTCGATTTTACAGCATCCAAGTCACCAATATTTAAATCCGGGGAAATATACCATTTCATTGACCATTACAGATTCGTTGGGTTGCTCAAATACCAAAACCTTTTTATATCTAATTTTGGTTCCAGGTCCTGATGGGAAATTTGCTTTTTCTCCGAATAAAGGATGTTTGCCATTATTTGTGAGTTTTAGCGATAGTGTTAATGCGCAAACTGCCTATAAAGAGTGGGACTATGGAGATGGTGTGGTGGTTACAGGGAATAATGCTATTCATAAATACGGTGTTCCTGGCAAATACATGCCCGCATTGATTTTGAAGGATTCATTTGGTTGTAAACGCATTATCAAACCAACTGACACCATTTTTGTGTTTGATAATCCTAAAACGCAGTTCAGTAAACTAGGATTGTGCTTGCGCGATTCAATTGAGTTTAAGTCTTTGACTTCTTGCTCAGATGCACCGATTACAATGGTGAAATGGGATTTTTTAAATGAGAATTTAAGCGTTTTGGGTGATTCTGTCAAACATAGATTCATAACTAAAAACAACAATGTTCAGTTAATTGCCAAATCTAAAAATGGTTGTTACGATACTCTGAAATTCGGAGTAAAACTCAATCAACCTTCTGTGCAAATTACATCAAACACAAGTTTAATTTGTTTGGGCCAAAAGTGGTCGGCCAATGCTAAAGTGTTTTCAGATACTGCCATTCAAAATTCATATTGGTTATTTAATGGATTGCCGAGCCAAACAGGTTTGACATTTAATTTTGTCCCTCAAAAATCAGATATTTATCATTTGCAGTATTTTATTTCTGATAAATTGGGATGTTGGGATACTGCCAAATCTGAAATCACAATTCAGGTTGGAGATACTGTGATTCCTTTTGCTCCCACATGGAGAAGGGTGAGTGTTGTGAACGATATAACGCACGAACTGGTTTGGAAAAAATATCCTTCATTTGATTTTTCACAATACATTGTTTATGCCGACAAAGGGGCTGGATTTGTGCCAATAAATACATTATCGAATGTAACAGATACCATAGTTCAAATTGGGGGTGTAGATGCGCTGAATCGAAGCGATTGCTATAAAATAGCAACTACTAATTTGTGTAAATTCACCCAAAAGGAAGTAACATTAAACAAACATTGTACTGTTGAACTCCGTGGAAAATCCGCTGTAAATGCGAGTGTTTTAAATTGGAGCAATTACGTGGGGTGGCCTGTTGATCGTTATGTGATTTATAGACAAATTGGAACGTCAAATTTTGACAGTATTGGGCAAGTTTCTGGATCTACATTGGGTTTTATTGATACAAGTATCAAATGTTACAAAGTGCATCATTACAGAGTTAAGGCATACGAATTTGATGGATTAAATGAGTTTAGTTGGAGTGATACTTGTCATGTTTCTCCCATTTATTTGAATCAAGTTGCGCCGCCTGAAATGAAGCGTGCTACCGTTTTGAACGATCAATATGTGAGGGTGGAATGGCAACAACTTGTAAAAAATAAAATTCCATTGGAACGATTTGTAATCGTTGGCAAGGAAAACAAATCTTCTAATAAAAACATTTGGATAGTAAATGCCAAGTCTGATTCATTGGTGGTGAATGATAAATCTTTTTCGGTAGATAATACGAATGCAATTTACAAGGTTTTAGGTATTGATGAATGCGGCGATAGTAGCAAATTTTCATTGGTTGCGCAATCTATACTTTTAGATGTTTCAATGACAAATCAATATTATCCATTCTTGCAATGGAACAAATATATTGAATGGCCAGAAGGGGTTAAAGAATATATTGTGGAGCGCAATAGCGGAAATGGACTCGTTGAAATTGATCGCATTCCGGCTTCAGATTCTAATTATATTGATCCTTTGCCAAGTTTAAACTGTTTGCCTAAATTAGAATATCGAATTACCGCATTGAGAAATAAAACGGTGGGTGTTGATAGTTCTTGGTATAACAATAGTTGCAGTAATGTTGACGATCCTGGCGTTAAAACGAAAGTGTTTATTCCAAATGCATTTACTCCGAACGGAAATAATTTGAATGAATTGTTTAAGCCAGAGGGAATTTTTATTGCAAATTATACCATGAAAATTTTCAATCGCTGGGGAGAGAAAATTTATGAGGGACAAGGATGTGGCAGCGGTTGGGATGGCATTTACAGGAGTGTAATTGTTCCTGGCGGTGTATATGTTTACATTGTAAATGTAAAAGGAACCGATGGCAAATGGTATCCTTTTAGCGGTGATGTAACCGTTTTGCGCTAATAATCATTCCTTTTTGTAAGTTTAACCCTTTTAGTTGGTTGAATTTTGTAAATTTGCCTCATATTATTCAAATGGCTTTCGAGAAAATAAAACGCAGTGAGAATTACAGTGAGTGGTACAATAACTTGGTAAACAATGCCGATTTAGCTGAACACAGTGCTGTAAAAGGATGTATGGTAATCAAACCATATGGCTATGCAATTTGGGAAAAAATGCAACGCCAACTAGATCAGATGTTCAAAGACACTGGTCATAGCAATGCTTATTTTCCATTGTTTGTTCCCAAAAGCTTGTTCGAAAAAGAAGAGAAAAATGCGGAAGGTTTTGCCAAAGAATGTGCAATTGTAACCCATTATAGATTAAAGCCGGATCCTGAAAATCCAGGAAAATTGATTCCTGATCCAGATTCTAAATTAACTGAAGAGTTAATTGTTAGACCTACCAGTGAGGCAATTATTTGGAATACCTATAAGAATTGGATTCAAAGTTATCGTGATTTGCCAATTCTAATCAATCAATGGGCCAATGTGGTTCGTTGGGAAATGAGAACCCGTTTGTTCTTAAGAACAGCCGAGTTTTTGTGGCAGGAGGGACATACTGCCCATGCAACCAAAACGGAGGCAATTGCAGAAACTGAACAAATGTTAGAGGTCTATGCTGAATTTGCAGAAACGTTTATGGCCATTCCTGTTATTAAAGGATTGAAAACCGAGAAGGAACGTTTTGCAGGTGCCGATGAAACTTATTGTATTGAAGGAATGATGCAAGATGGTAAGGCGCTTCAAATGGGAACTTCCCACTTTTTAGGCCAAAATTTCGCAAAAGCATTTGATGTGAAGTTCCAAAGTAAAGAAGGAACACTTGATTATGTTTGGGCAACCAGTTGGGGAGTTTCTACCCGTTTAATGGGTGCGCTGATTATGGTTCACAGTGACGACGAAGGACTTGTGTTGCCACCTAAATTGGCTCCAATTCAAGTGGTTGCAGTGCCTATTTATAAAACAGATGAAGAGTTTACGCAAATTTGTGAAAGGTTGAATGGCATTCTTGGTGAATTGAAAAAATTGGGAATTTCTGTAAAATTGGATAACCGCGATACCCATAAGCCTGGCTATAAATTTGCTGAGTGGGAATTAAAAGGTGTTCCAGTGCGTTTGGCTATGGGTCCTAGAGATTTCGCAAACGGAACTGTTGAATTGGCCCGCAGAGATATCAAAACCAAAGAAGTTATATCAACGGAAGGTATTGCTTCTTTTATTTCGAATTTGTTAGATGAAATTCAACAATCATTGTTTCAAAAAGCATTAGATTTCAGAAAAGAAAGATATTTTGACGCCAACAATTGGGATGAATTTTTAGATGTAATCAATAACAAACAAGGTTTTGCTTATGCCCATTGGGATGGCACAAATGAAACTGAGGCAAAAATTAAAGAACTTACAAAGGCTACAATTCGTTGTATTCCTCTAGATAATCAATTAGAAGAAGGAAAGTGTGTATTTACCGGAAACCCATCAAAACAAAGGGTGGTTTTTGCGAAATCGTATTAATCTAACTCTTTATACATTCAAAAAGCCAATTGAATTTTCAATTGGCTTTTTTATTTCCATTCAACGCTAACAGCGTTTCTATGTGCCAATGTTCTTTTTTGGTCTAATCCGCCAATAAAGAAGAATCCCAAATGTTCATGCGTTTCCTCGAGCCCTAGATATTCTTTCATTTCTTGCGCGTTTGTAGCGTTGCCGGTAGTCCAATATCCCCCAAAATCATTTTGGGTATTTAGGGTAAGATAGATGTTTTGAACGGCTGCGCCAATACTGCAATATTCTTCCCAAAGAGGAACTTTGAAACTTGGTTTGAGGCAAATTGCTATGATATGAGATACTTTTTGAGGGATGTTTTTTATTTTCGAAATTTTAGCCTCATCCAATTCTGGATTTTTCGAGGTTTGTATTTCAAGAATTTTAGCGGTGAGGACTTGCATTGGATTTCCTTCAAAAACGATGAAATGCCAGGGCATTGTTAATTTATGCGATGGTGCCCAGTTGGCATTGTTTATTAAATTTTCTATGAGGGACTTTGGAGCTATTTTGCCATTGAATTCTTTTGCAAAATGGCTACGTCTACTTTCAATGAGGTTTGTGATGTCTTCAATTTTCATTTTTTCTGAGCGATAAAATTGGATTGATAAAGATGGCGCCAATAATGATGATTGTGCCGATATAGAACTTCATATTGAGTTCATTGTTTTCATGGAAAATTAATATTCCTAAGACAATTCCATAAATAGGCTCAAGGTTTACTGTTAAATTGGCGTTAAAAGCACTGAGATATTTTAAAGAATACGTTCCCAAATAAAATGTAAGGTTGGTACAAAAAATTGCGAGTACTAGCACCCAAACCAAATCGAGCGCACCATTTTGCAGATGTTGTGGATCAAACTTGGTTATATCCATTTGAGGATACCAAATGGTATTTTGAGTGTTTAGTGGAACAATAATAGAAAGCAATACAGCTCCGGCGAGCATTTCTATGGCGCTAATTGTCAAAGGATGTGACTTCTCTATGTTTTTCTTATTGAGTGTCGTAAATAAGGCTGCCAAAGCTGCGCTTATTAATCCAGATCCGATAGCCGCAGGATATGAAATGTTTGCGTTGGTATTTTCGGGAAGAGAAAAGCTAATAAACAAAACGCCAACAATAACCACCAAGCCAATGAGAATATCTTTTTTTATAAAATTAGATTTGAGAATAATAGGTTCAATAATTGCTGCAAAAAACGAAGCTGATCCAAGACAAGCGAGTGTAATTGAAACGGAGTTTCCTAGTTTGATACTTCCGTAAAATGTGAGCCAGTGGGCGCAAACAATAATTCCAATTCCAAAAAACGTGCGAAAATTAGCAAATGAAATGGTTTTTAATCCTTTCCAAACCGTTGGAAGTAGGAAATAGGCGAGTGCCGCAATTGTCATTCTATGCCAAACGAGGGTAGTAGAGCCATAAGAGATAAGTTTGCCAAAAATGGCAGTAAATCCCCACAGAAAAACAGCGATATGAAGAAAAAGAAGGGCTTTAAAGTTTTGGGATTGTTTCACAAGATGGCTTTAAAAAATCAAGGCCGCGCTAGAAGGCACGGCCAGGATGTTGTTGGTATTATAAAAGCGCGTAACAGTTGGCGTTACCGAATAAACGATAACAATACAAATATACGGCACCAAAATTATTAAATCAAGTACAAAAGGGTAAAATTATTGTTAATTATACTTTCCCTTGAATTTGTCCTTTATTTCGTTCACTATGTTTCGTAATTCTTGCTCTTTGTCTTTGTTCATGATAAGTAGCACGTCGTCTGAATCAACCACCACAACATTTTCTAAACCACTAATTACCAATAGTTTATCGTTGTTAGAAAACACCAAACTTTCACTAGATTGGTAAGCGCGAATATTATTTCCTATTAAACTATTGTTGGCGTTGTCTTTATTAGACACATCCCACAAACTTTTCCACGTACCAAGATCGCTCCAACCAAAGTTAGATGGAAGTACAAAAACGTTCTTGTCTTTTTCCATAATTCCATAGTCAATAGAAATGCTTGGGCATTGGCCATAGGTGATTTCTAATTCATTTGAAATATTGGGGGAATTAAAATCCAACTCGCTAAAAAGTTGATGAATTTCAGGTAAAAGGTGTTCGAATCTATTTGCAATTGCATTTAAGCTCCAAACAAAAATACCCGCATTCCATAAAAACTCACCGCTTTCAATAAAGCTCTTTGCAATTTCTTCGGTTGGTTTTTCAGTGAATGTTTTTACTTCATGAATTCCGTTAGATGAAGTTTTGGGATTATATTGGATATAGCCATAACCCGTATCTGGACGGCTTGGTTGAATTCCCAAAGTTACCAAAGCATCATTTTCTTCAGCAAAATCTAAAGCCTTCAAAGAAGTTTCAATGAACTGCTTTTCTTGGGTAATTAAATGATCTGAAGGGGCAATGATACAAATTGCATTGGGATTAATCTGCTTTAACTTATATGTTGCCAAGGCAATACACGGTGCAGTATTTCGAGCCAATGGCTCTTCCAATATCTGATTCCTTTGAATGCTTGGAATATGGGTTTGTACCAATTCAACGTAATCTTTGTTGGTAACGATATAAATGTTTTCTTCCGGAATAAATTCCGCAAAACGCATGTATGTTTGGGTAATAAGTGATTGTCCCGTTCCCAATATATCCATAAATTGTTTAGGGAAATTTTTTTTACTCACTGGCCAGAATCGCGATCCGATTCCGCCGGCCATAATAATTACATAATGGTTTTTGTTTTTCATTTTAAAATTAAATAATGCCCTCAGAATATAGGTCATGCAAATGTATTAATCCCAAATATTGGTTATTTTTAGTGACAATAAGTTGGGTTATTTTTTTGTCTTGCATATAATTACCAGCTTTCGCTGCAAGAGATTCCGCATCGATTGTAAGCGGATTCATTGACATGATATTTTGGGCTGTTAAATGAGAGAAGTCTTCAAATTTATTGAGCATTCTTCTGATGTCGCCATCAGTAACAATGCCTAATATGTTGTTTTGATTATCAATTACGGGAGTTGCACCAAGGCGGCTCTCTGTAATTGTAACGATTACTTTTTTCCAAGGATCGGTGGGTAAAACCTGAGGTTTGGCATTTCTTGTGGCAATTTCCTCGCATTTTAAATATAATTTTTTCCCAAGGGCTCCCCCTGGATGGTATTTAGAAAAATCTTGACCTGAAAAATTTCTAAGTTGTAATAAAGAAATGGCTATGGCGTCGCCCATAATTAATTGGGCTGTTGTACTGGTAGTAGGTGCTAAATTATTGGGGCAAGCTTCCTTGTCAACAGTTGTATCAATAACTAAATCGGCCATTTTTGCCAATTCGGAATTCATATTGCCCACTATTGCAACCAAGGTATTGCCAAACTGTTTTAATAAAGGAGCAAGTGCTTTTATTTCAGGCGTATTGCCACTTTTAGATATTGCAATGATTACATCATTTTTTTGAATCATTCCCAAATCGCCATGAATGGCATCAGCGGCGTGCATGAATAAGGCAGGCTGACCCGTACTATTCATCGTTGCGCTAATCTTTTGAGCAATAATTGCACTTTTACCAATTCCTGTCAATACCACCCTTCCCTCAGAAGCCAAAATAATTTCAATGGCTTTGATAAAGTCGTTTTGAATAAATGAAGGTAAAACTTGCAACGATGTTAATTCGTTTTGAATAGCTTCAACTGCGACTTTTTGAATGATATGGTATTGGTTTTCGGTCAATGTCTAAATTTTTGTTTCAAATTAACTAAAAAAATGTGACTTTAAAGGTTGAAATAGCCTATTTCGATTAAATAAATATTACCATTTCAAAAAAACGTTGTATCTTCACATCTCAAATTTAGTTATTGTTATCGCTACAACTAGTATAAAATAACAAATAATTTTAACATAATAAAATAGATTTTACAGAGCAACATGCAGGCAGCATTTCAAGACGCAAAGGACCCCAAAAGATGTTTAAAGGAATTCTTTGGATTTGATGGATTTAAGGGTAATCAGGAAGTAGTAATTGACAGTATTTTAAACGGTGAAGATTGTTTTGTAATAATGCCAACAGGGGCAGGGAAATCTCTGTGTTATCAATTACCCGCTTTGATGATGGAAGGAACTGCAATTGTAATTTCTCCACTCATTGCATTAATGAAGAATCAGGTAGATAATATCCGTGGTTTTTCTGATAGCAATGGATTGGCTCATTTTTTAAATAGTTCACTCAGTAAATCTGATTTAAATAAGGTTGTTACTGATATGTTGGCAGGAGATACAAAATTATTGTACGTTGCTCCTGAAACATTGAGAAAAGAAGATACGCTAGAGCTTTTAAGCAAAGTTAAAATTTCTTTTGTTGCAGTTGACGAAGCACATTGTATTTCGGAATGGGGACATGATTTCAGACCTGAATATCGCAAAATTCGGCAAATGGTTAAGGCAATTGGAGAAGTTCCAATATTGGCATTAACAGCTACTGCTACTCCCAAAGTACAATACGACATTCAAAAAAATCTTGGAATGTTAGAGGCCAAGTTGTTTAAGAGTTCATTTAACCGCGGAAATCTATATTACCAAGTTAAACCAAAAGGCAGAAAAGACATTGTTCACAAAGAAATGTTGTCTTTTATCAAACAACATCACGACCAATCTGGTATTGTTTATTGTTTGTCGCGTAAAAAGGTTGAAGAAATAGCAGAAATGCTCAAAATGAATGGCATCAAAGCGCTTCCTTACCATGCAGGGTTAGACGCAAAAGTTAGAGCCAACCACCAAGATGCATTTTTGATGGAAGATTGCAATGTTATTGTAGCCACTATTGCATTTGGAATGGGTATTGATAAACCCGATGTTCGTTTTGTTATCCATTATGATGTTCCAAAGAGTTTGGAGGGATATTACCAAGAAACAGGACGTGCGGGCAGAGATGGAATGACAGGTGATTGTTTGCTTTATTACAATCCAAATGACGTAGAGAAGTTAGAAAAATTCATGAAAGATAAACCTGTTGCAGAACAGGAAATAGGTGGATTGTTACTTGCTGAAACCGCTGCATTTGCAGAGAGTTCTCAATGCAGAAGAAAGTTATTATTGCATTATTTTGGTGAGACGTTCGAAGAAAAAGATTGTGAAAAAATGTGCGACAATTGCGCACATCCAAAACCGAAGCAAGAAGTATCGAATGAAGTGAAAATGGCATTGCAATGTTTTGATTCATTGAAATCTGAATTTTCGCTAACACATATTGTAAACTTCATCATTGGAAATAAAAATGACAATGCAATCAAGTCATATAACCATGAGCAACATCCACTTTTTGGCATTGGCAAAGAGAAAGATAAATTGTTTTGGAAATCGTTGGTGAGATTGGCTTTGGTAAACGGATATTTATTCAAAAATATTGAAAAATATGGTTTGCTAAGTATTAATGAAGCCGGTGTTGAATACATGAAAAATCCTAAGCCGCATGAAATGTCGGTTGATGATGAGTACGACAACGTAAATGAAGAAGACTTTGATAGTTTTAAACTTGAGAGTGTTTGCGATGAGATATTGTTTTCAGAGTTAAAAGAATTGCGCCGCAAGGTTGCCAAAGAAAAGGAATTACCTCCTTATGTTATTTTCCAAGATCCAAGTTTGGAAGATATGGCTATAAAATTCCCAATTACGTTAGAAGAATTGGCAAATATTAGTGGAGTTGGTAAAAATAAAGCTCAGAAATTTGGCGAGCAATTCATTGCGTATATTGAAAAGTATGTTAAAGATAATGACATTGAACGTCCTTTAGATATCGTATTAAAAGGCAATTCAGAAAAGTCGGCCAAAAGAGTGAGCATTATATTGAACATTGACAAGAAGGTTGAGTTACCAGATATAGCAAAACAGTTGGGAATTTCATTCGATGAATTGATCGGTGAAATGGAACAAATTGTAAATAGTGGTACAAAAATCAACATCAAATTCTTCTTAGAACAGTTTTTAGATGATGATTTACAGGAAGAAATTGTACAATTCTTTAAATCGTCAGACATTGAAGATATAGATGCCGCAGTTGCCTATTTTGAAGGTGAATTTTCATTTGAAGAATTAAAATTGATGCATTTACAATTCGTTTCTGACTTGGCTAATTAACAATTCGGGGAAAGTTTTTTTATTTTTTCTTATTCTTGCTCTTATTTTTGTTGCCAATTCATTAGAAATTATCACTTTTGGCTCAAGATTTAGTTGCATTCGAACAATTATTTAGAAAGTTCCGACCAGGATTGGTGGCATTTGCTACCTCTATAATTGGTAGAAGCAACGATGCTGAAGAACTCGTTCATGATGTTTTTATTGCCATTTGGAACCGCGAATCGAATGACTTAGATCCCAATGGCATTAAAAGTTATCTTTTTACTTCGGTTAAAAATCGATGTTTAAATTTCATTAAAAAGTCGAAATTAGATGTAACCGACATCAATGATGAGTCTCCTGTTTTTGATGCCAATGTAAATGCGCATACCTCAATGGTTGCCAAAGAGTCTGAAAAAAGAATTCATTTACTGATTGATCAACTTCCTAAAAAATGCAAACAGGTCTTTTTAATGAGCCGTATGTATGAGTTGAGTTACAAAGAAATAGCAGAAATTTTGGAAATTACGCCCAAAACAGTGGAGAATCAAATTAGTATTGCGTTGAAATTTCTAAAAGAAAATTTCAATAAAAATTAATTGATTACTGACTGATATAGGTCAACATAAAGCGTTAATATTTTACTTAAGTCAAATTCCTTCGCTTTTAGAAGCGAATTTTTTCTAAATTGCGTAAAACGCGCTTCGTCGGTCAGAATATAAAGGGCATCTGCTGCCATTTTCTCAAAGTCACCTACGTTTGATAAATATCCATTTACCCCATCTTCAATAACTTCTGGAAGGCCACCTGCATTGCTACAAATAACAGGTACTTCGCATGCCATTGCTTCTAAGGCAGATAATCCAAAACTTTCTCTTTCAGAAGGAAGGATAAATAAATCGCAAACGCTTAATATTTCTTCAATTGCTTCTTGTTTACCAAGAAAAGTTACGCGATCTGCAACATTCAAATCTCTGCAAACCTTTTCTATATGCGAACGTTCAGGGCCATCGCCAATTAGTAAGAGTTTGGCTGGTATATTCTTTTGAACTATTTCAAACACACGGATAACATCTTCAATCCTTTTTACTTTTCTAAAGTTTGAAGTATGTACCAATATTTTTTCGTTGTTGGGTGAAATTGCTTTTTTGAAATGCTCACGGGGTTGCTTGTTAAACCTCGTAAAGTCTATAAAATTGGGAATGACTTGAATTTCTCTACGAATGTGAAAATGCTCAAAAGTGTCGGACCTCAAACTTTCAGAAACAGCGGTAACTGCATCAGAGTTATTGATACTCCAGCTTACAACTGGTTCGTAAGACGCTTCGCGGCCAACTAGGGTAATGTCCGTTCCATGAAGGGTTGTGACTACTGGAATATGAATATTGTCTTCTTTGAGTATTTGCTTAGCTAACAAAGCAGCAGAGGCATGTGGAATTGCATAATGAACGTGCAATACTTCAAGTTTTGCTGTTTTTACTATATCTACAATCTTACCAGCAAGTGCTGTTTCGTAAGGTGCATATTCGAATAATGGATATTGAGGGATAATAACTTCATGGAAAAAGATATTTTCCATGAAAAAATCTAGTCTTGCAGGTTGGTGATAACTGATAAAGTGAACTTCATGTCCTATTTTTGAAAGCGCTTTCCCCAATTCAGTGGCTAAAACTCCGCTTCCGCCGAAGGTGGGATATAGCACAATACCAATTCTCATAATCTAATAACAAAGTTCACTAAAAAAAGGCTTAATTGCTATTAAAATAATGAAAGAAATTCAAGAAGAAATATTCAGTGATGCCTATTTTATGCGCAAAGCTCTCGATTTGGCCCACCAAGCATTTGAAGATGATGAAGTTCCAATTGGTGCCATAGTAGTGTGTGATAATAAAATCATTGGAAAAGGATATAATCAAACTGAAAAATTGCTAGATGTGACGGCACATGCCGAAATGTTGGCCATTACAAGTGCTGCCCAATATATGAATAGCAAGTTTTTAGACGAGTGCACACTTTTTGTTACCATTGAGCCTTGTGTTATGTGCGCAGGAGCAAGTAAGTGGGCGAGATTTGGAAGAATTGTTTATGGCGCCCAAGAGCCCAAGTTTGGTTACTCAACCGTAAGCAATAAGATTATCTATCAAAAAACAGAAATTGTTGGTGGTATACTTGAAGAAGAATGTGCCAATTTAATGAAGCAATTTTTTGCGTCTAAACGCAACTAATTATTTCTCGTAGGCTCCAATATCACAAGGGTTTTTCCTTGATTTTCCTGTAAGGTCAATCAAATTAATTGGATTGCTCAAACCGGCTTTTCCAATTCCAAATGAAGTTGAATCAATGCCGTAATTACCAATAGAAACATCAATAAAACCAGTGTTTTTTCTATTAAAATAGTTGGAAGGGGCATTGAATATTTTCTTAGGGTCTTTTGTTTTCAATAAATTGTAATTTGAATTTACATTGAAAACGGCTTTTGAAACATTATCAATAAAAATTTCATCTGTCATCGGACCATCAACGATTGAATTGGTAAGCGTAAAATCTAAATCCTTCCATTTGAGTAAAACTCCGTTTGGATCTCTTTGGGTATTTGTAATTGCCAAATGTCCTTGTTGTCTTGTATTTATACCTGAATATTCGGCAAATGTGCAATGATTAAAAACGTATTTCCCTCCCAAATAGGCGAGAAATGAATAACTTCCAACATCGGCAAATAAGCAGTTTGTTGCATTGATACTGGTAGTTACACCAATTAAACTTGCTTGTCCGCAGTATTGGATTTTGCTCTGGTTAATAATTAATGAAGGAGTGTTCAACAAAGAATCTACCCGAATTCCAATGGTTGCATTTAATATGTCGGCGTATTCAATTTTACCCTTACCTCCAGGAAGATAAAAAATACCTCCCCACTGATTGGGAAGTTTTTCGGTGGCATAAACAGGTTTATCTCCACGAATTTTTACTCTTTCTTGCGCAGTGCCACGGATATTGAAATCACCAAGTACAAAAATTCCAGTCCTTGCAGAAGCAAAAACTTGTACGCCTTTTTCTATAGTAAAGGTATTCCCTGCAGCTATTTCAATCGACTCAACAATTACGTATGGTTTTTTTACGTCATTCCAAATGGTGTTATTGGGTAGGATTTCATTTTTTACATAATGGGCATCCCAACCATATGCCGCCAAAATAAGTTTGCTTGTTGATTGTCCTACATTAGCAATAAGGCTATCCAAAACCAACGCAGGATTGGTTGTATTGTTGGCTTCTAAAGCGCATTGCACAAAAATAAAAACACTGTCATTTGGACCAATATCTAAATCTCTAATTTCTTTTCCGCTAATTCCATCGATGTTAATTTTATAGGGAGAATTTATTCCTCCTGCTACTTTGAAATTGGCTTTGACCCAAGCATTTTCATTGTTTTTAATGCTAAGCATTTTGGTAACAGAAATGGGGTAGGTTGTACCTGGCATTCTGGTGAAAATGGTATCGAAAAAAACAGTGTCCTTCGAAAAAAACAATTTAGAATTTGCTGTATATTGGTCACTCTTAATGCACGATTGCGTGAATAAAGAAGCAATTGCCAGCCAAATAAAAATAATATTTTTGAGGGATACTTTCATCAAATATTTACAAATATCGTTATTTATACATGTCTTCGTTGTGCAAAATACTCAAATAACTATAATACCGTTCTTGCGGAACGATGCCCTCTGCAACTGCTTTTAAAACGCCGCAATCTGGTTCATGTTCATGTCTGCAATTATTGAATCTGCATTGACTCATAACCGCTCTAAATTCAGGAAAATAATGTGCAATTTCTCCGTCGGGGATATCGACTACGCCAAAGTCGCGAATACCGGGGGTATCAATAATCTGAGTGTTTTTGTCAAGTATAAACATTTCGGCGAAAGTGGTAGTATGTTTCCCTTTTTCGTGCGATTCAGAAATACTTCCAACTTTTGCCCTAACACCCGGAAACAAGGTATTCAGTATGGTAGATTTTCCAACACCAGAATGTCC
>Ga0209500_10001268_pt1 | contig 19208 bp, 17 predicted proteins | sample S_140212_EF_Meta_FD_187323 | JGI IMG/M metagenome (GOLD analysis project Ga0209500, IMG submission 187323) | Freshwater microbial communities from Lake Simoncouche, Canada to study carbon cycling - S_140212_EF_MetaG (SPAdes) (version 2) | ecosystem: Environmental > Aquatic > Freshwater > Lake ... | reverse complement strand
TAACTTACTTTGTAAGTCTTTTAATTTTATTTCTGCATCTGTATTCATTCGTATATATAAATATTACTATATACACGAAAATCAAAGTTTTTAAATATCAATTACTATCATTTCATCATAATTCTTACCAATGTAACATTTAACTGGTAATTGATTGTTTGACATTAACCGTTTCAATTCCACCAAAGTTTCTTTTTTATCATTGGTATGACAATCAAACAAAACACTGTCATATGTATATAGTATAGCTTTGGTTTGTTTATCATTCAAGTATTCATTTACTCTAACCAATGATTGCATACCAAATTCAGTTTCACTTGCTTGTAAGATATAATTGAACAGTTTATTTGGACTCGGTTCATTTATATGATTTTTAGTAATTCTTCTTTTATAAATGGGAGTTTCTACATAACCGTGTTCACTAAAGAATAACCATCTATGAGCAATATAATCACTCATTTTCTTGAAATATGGTATTTCTAATAGTTCAACTGGAATATTACCGTACATACATTGAAAAGTAAGATTCTTTGACGCTTTGATTTCTTCATCCGTCAAAGTTTCTTTACCATAATACAACTTACCAAGATATTCATAAGCATTTGTCGGTAAGTTATAATTGATTAACTTTGCAACTATGTGGGGGTGGTAGGCACTATAATCAATCATAAACAACATACCTTCATCACCATATCTACTAATTAACGATGACCTACATCCATTTTCTTTGTTCAATGCACTATAGTTAATGTTACCAAACCTATTACTAGGTCGTCCTGTTGCGGTATATAGGTTATATTGAGTATAAACAAACCCATTCCTATCTTTGCTGGTTTTGTTTTCAAAGTGCCTATTAAACAATTCTACATCAACTTTCAAACCATTGTATTCAAGAATTTTAAGATTGTCTGTAATGGTACTATTGATACTATGAAAACTATCATCAATTTTAATAGATTTAAGTCTAATCAACACCGCATCATACATGTTTTCAAACTTTTCCAAATGTTTTACCATTGGAATTGCTTTATTCAATTCACCATATTTTTGAAATCTGGTTTTGATTACATTATGCGCAGTTGTATCAAATTCACTATAATCATCAACTTTACCGTCACTAATAAAGAAAATGATGTTGATATCATACAGATTATTGATAGAAAATAGATGTAAACACTTTTTCTTGTCAAATACCCATTTCTTACCCTTAAGTTTATTAAAATCGTTGATTAATGTTTCTTTATTGATAAAAACATTACAATCTGGGTGAGTAAGATTGATAACATAGGTAGTTTTGGATTTGAGTATATGAATCAAAACCATGCACAATTCATCTACACAAGGATGTACCTTTTCATCTGATTGTATACATTCAAGAATAAAATCAGATGAAATATGCAATTCTAAGAATTTAGAATACGATTGTTTATCCAGACACACCATTTATACAATGTAACATTATAACAAATCAAAGTCAATTATTTACCGTCCCAAAATTCAAGTGGGTTATTTAAATAATTTTTTATACCTTTCATTGATTTTTCATATTCAACCAATGTTTGAATATTTTGTTCTTGAACTCCTTTTCTATCAAGAATTTTATTTTTATAAACATTGTTTTTTGGACCGGAAATTATCCATTGTATAACTAATTTATTAAAATAATTAACATAAATTTTATTATATATGTTTTTATCTACTTCGGTTATTATTAAATCGTTTATTTTTTGAACAAAATAACGATTGATATATCCTTTTGAATATTCATTCTTCGTTACGATTGGTTTATAATAGTTTGGAAATGTAACATCAGATAAAATATCCCCACCCAAATTTTGATATTCTTGTAGTGTAATCATAATATTTTATTGGTTAATTTTATATTCATTTATACCATCAGTAGTAAATGTTATTGATTTGCCTCTAATTGAACGAATACCTGCTTTAATAGTAGTAGTCCAATTGCCAGCGTCAACTTTATGAGATACATCTACAATTTGACACATAATTTCTCTTTCAGAATAAGGACTCGGTAAATTTTTTAAACTAAATAATTGAAATGTTCGTAACCCAGATATACCTTGTAATGTCATTTCTACAGTGAATCCTGGTTGTTGACCGCCATAAACATTAGTATTATTTTCCATATCCATATCATTCATTAATGCAATCAATAATGTTTCATTTGGCAATACAAGATTCACTATATTCCACCCAGTATTTTTTCCTGTAGTTGATACTTCTTTTAATGGATTCGACATTGATGCGGGAGGTAATCCACCACCCATGCCACCACCAAGACCACCATAAGAACCGCCTGTACCAACATAACTTTTTGTAGTTGATTCTTCAAATGATTTAAATGACATTATATACGAACCATTTGTATCTGTAGAATTTTGAGGTGGTTTTTGTAATTGTTTTATTGATTCAAGATTGTTGTCAACCAATCCTGAACTCCCACGTCTTTCTTTTGAACCTGTTGTCGGCGTAGGTGGTATTAAATTAAATCTATCTCCATATGGAAATTGTAAAGATTGATTTAAATTTATTGTTCCGGTTGGCGACTTTGAATTTGTTTTATTTGACGATGCAGATGCAATTACTTGATTAGCTGCAACATTGGAAAGTTGAGCCGTAAAATTCAAACTTTTAATAAATTTATTTGTTGATCCTATATCAAATTGATAGATTTTAAGATCATTATATTGTATAAATTTTTTATCAACAATCTTTAATTTATGATCGTCTTCAATTACAGACAAATCCCAAATTTTACCGGCTGCAATATTAATTTTATTTAATAAAGTATTATAAAAATTCTCAACCGTGTCGGCAGATTTAGCACACTCTATAATTACCTTTACATTGACATATAAATCATTTAAATTTCCCCAATATCCTTTTGGTTTCTTTGATACAGGTTCTTCACTATCCCATCTTGGAAATGACTTGGTTCCTTTAGGTTCGCTTAATTTTATACGCTTATTATTTGAATTTCCAATTTTATCATTGTATCTAAATCTATTAATTATACCATCCAAATCATCTCTCATTACCGCACCTCCTGTTCCTACACTAATATCAGTGTCAGTTCTAACAAATAAATTTAAAATTGAACGTTCAGATTTTTGTCTAACTTGTGTGCCTGTTTTTAATACTTTTGCAACAGTTCTATCATATGGAAACAAAGTATCATATTTTAATACCTGTGTTGGGATTCCTGATGAAAAAATATTACCGTTTCCAAATCCTATTTGTTTTTGATAATCATTATCTTCTGGATCATCAGGTTGTGGATAATAAATACCCGCATTAAATTTAGGAGCTTTTGCATTAGGAATTAATAAAACATTACCATCACATGAAATTAAATTAGGATGTGCGCCAATAACTACATCACTAGTATCTATTTCATAAAGATCAAATGGTTTAACATCACTTGATTTAATATCAATTGGTTGTTTAAAAAATAAATTAGCAAGTTCAACTAAAAACCCAAAAGTTACCCATACATCTTTTTGATCGGAAGAATCCCAATCATAAGTTGACATTCCTGTCATATATGAATCGTCGCCATATTCACTTTTTCTTCCAACAAAAAATCTATCTTCAACTTTTTTCTTTTTATTTTTATCCAAATAAAAATCTTTTGATATAAAGTCTTTTGATTCGGATTCTTTTTTGTCTAAAGGATCAAAAAAGTTGTTACCAAGTTTAATACAAGAAGGCAACTTTGTAACTCTTTTTTCTAAATAAGACGCAAACGAAGACTGTACACTCGTTTTTGTATCATCTGATTCTACTTTTGATGCACCATTAACTAATACACCTGAATAATTTGCATGTTTAGATAATATTTCAGTTTTACAATCAAATGTAATACCATCTTGACTTGAAAAATCAAAACCACTTACGATTCCCATAGTTACATCATATAATCCATACGATTCTCTTATGTTTTTATCATATAAAACAGATCCGCTAACTGTAAATAAATCTTTTAATTTTTTTAAATTTTCTCCCCCACGCAAATCTAATAAAGATGCGGGATTAAAATGATTCCACCCAAATTCAACAAACGCACTAATTTTTGGAGATAGAAAATATGGTGTCATATACTCCAATTGTGCATATCCATAACATTTCCAATTAACCGTAATTTTTCTTATTCTTTCTTTTTGTATTACCGCATCAATTGATGTAATACCAGGAATAGGCAAAAACTTTTGAACAGTTCTTTTATCATCAGATACAGAATTTGGAAATGATACTAAATTACCATCATTTGATAAATCCAATGTATGTTCATTACCTTCAGCATCATATCCCAATACATTTTTATTATTAGGTATGCCATAAACTTTATCAAATCCATATCCCCCTTGTAAAATAAATCCACTTTTTTCTGGATAATTACTTTTTTCATTGACCTTTCCAACTCCATTTGAAAATACTCTTACCCAAGCAGTCAGTGGCCCTTTATAGTTTTGCCAAGAACCATTATCGTCCCATGTTACATTTATAGGATATTCAAACCCAATATCATTTTGTCTTCTTGTAAATTCTTTAATTATCCAATTAGGAATTGGATGCGGTGCCCACGGTCTATTGTCTGGTGTTTTTGCCATAACTTATGAATTTAATAACTTAAAATCTCCTATAATATTATAAATATTTTGCGGTATTCGTAATTGAATGCCTGCTGGCACACTCAATCTACCATTACCCAAATTATTAGATTGGGCCAATATCCACCATAATGTAGAATCTTTATAATACTTATTAGCCAAAGCATCAAAAGTAGATACTTCATTTGTTATAACATATATGTCATTATAAGCAACAGGTATCACAGGATATAATAATGACTTATATACTCTCTTTCCATCCCATCTCTTATCTTGTTGTGCAAATGTATATCTATTCATAAAATTAAGTAGGTACTTGATTGTTTGTAGACTGTTCGTCTACTACAAGTATTTTTCTAGAAAATGAACCACTATTATTTGGATTTATATAATCACCTTGTGTATTGAGTTTTCTAACAGAATCTCCAAAGTTGTTTCCACCTACAATTGGTCTTTCTTTTTCCAATAAATCCATTTGTAAATTCAATTCACATTCTCTTGGAAACTGTGCATATTTTCCTTTGCTATCAGTCCATTGAATCATTCCACTTGGAGTCAATGCTCCATTTAAATAATTCCAATCATTTTTGTCAGCATATTCTTCACTTAATGTTTCCCATGCACAATTATCCGGTATATTCATACCAACACTTTTAATTACTCCTGGTTGATTTTTATATATATCACCTATTGTAAATTTAACCATTGGTGGTATAATAAATTTAGAATATATATTACTAGGATTATTTGTATCTCCACTAGTATAATTAGCTGGTTTGGTTAATCCTACTAAGTAATTAATTCTTTGCCACATTGGTAATAGTTCTTTTATACTATTAGCAACAACATTAAATTTAAAACTTAAACCTCTAGAAAATCCTTTGTATGATTGTAATTTATCAGCTCTTCCAATATATTCAATAGCAGTCCAATCAGCATTTAAATTTTCATTCAATCCAGTAACTGTAGCTCTAAATGGTATATATTTGTCATTTACAAGGTCATGAAAATAAAATTTTATTAAATCACTATCATCTGAATACGTCTTTTCAAATTCACTTTCGGATAAAACATTAAATAAATTGATTTTATCATTTCTATTTGCACCAGAAAATCCTTTTCCTTTTGGATCATCCAATAATTGTTTTCTTTTATCATCTTTAAATTTAGTTAAATAACCACCTTTATTGTAATTAAACGGATTTACTTTTTGTTTTTGTGCATCTGGATTTTTTGTTAATTTATTGATATAATCATATCCTTTTAATGTAGCATCCGAAAATTGCGGATTAATCAAATCATCATCGGTTTCTCCAACAAATTTATATCCTGCACTTTTAATATTATCAATTACTTGTTTTAAATTATATTCTACATTTTTAACCGCATCAGATTCTTTGTCTGTAAATTTAGTAGATTGTTTATTTGACGTACCAGATTCAATATCAGTATCCAGATAAATTTTATAAATTGATAATATATCCGACTTTGTATATACAGATTGATCACCCTCTTTTCTTAATGGTATAATTCCAACATTGTCACCATATTTGCGATACGAATCTGTATCTTTAGGATCATATCCAATTGGTACATCAAAATAAGTTGATGTATATGGCACTTTTTTATTAAAGATAAAAATATTTTTTCCTTTTTTATTTGGATTAGCGCCATTAAACCATCTTTGGTTATAATCGGTACCCCAAACATAAGGTTTACCACTTGCATCATAATATGTAAATGAAGTAACATCATTATAATTTGTAGGATAATTTTGTTTAGGATCAAAATAATATGCTAAATTAATCAACATTTCAGAATTTTTAAATTCTTGATCTGGACTAATATTGTTTCCTACAGCTTTACCATACATTTGATATGAATCATAACCTAATGATAATTCAACTTCTTTTCCAAATAATTTAGGAAATTTTCCTGGTGTATTACCATTCCACGGTCCACTTTTTCCTATTATCAAATAAGTTCCGTCTGCTTGTCTGAAATATCTACCTCTTACACCAGTGGTTTGATCGGTATCACCTTTTCTTACTGTATTATCACTTGTACCAGCATACCATTTTTGTATAACTTTTTTATCAAAAGTATGTTTTAATGTTCCTGGTGGTTGTTCAAATACAGCTCTTGTTGATGCCATTATACCATATGTAGATTCACCAACTTTATATTTTTCACCATTTGGTTGTTCAATCGATGAAAAAGCACCAAATAATGTATTAGCTCTAAAAAAATTTCCAATAGCAGATACACTAAATTTGTTGTTGGAAGGTTCTTGCCATTTACTTTGAAAATTCTTATTTGCTTGTGATGCAGTTGAACCACGTATCAATCCTTTACCACCATCACCAGCATTAATTGGCAATGCACCAGCACCAACAGTTCCTTTAGGTGGAGTTGGTTTATTTAAACCCAAAGCATTTGATACTGCACCAAGTCCTAAAGCACCAAGAACACCACCCAAATTTGGTTCAATATGTCTAGTAGGGGGGGTAATCAAACCAAATGAAGCAATACTTGTTGATGCCAAAATAGGCATCAATGGATTATATAACTTAGTTTCATTAAATGAATTTAATCCTTGTAGTATCAATTGTTTACCCAAGAAAATTATACCGTTACCACTAACACTAAATTTTGATATTCTAACTACATCTTGTAATGCGGAACCAATTGGTAATGCTCTACTTTCATATCTTTTTAATCCATTTACACCTTTTCTTGCATTATTAGGATTAACTGTAATAAATGGTTGTTTAGGACCAAATCGTAATAAACCACTGTTATTTGTTTCTAATTTATACTTGTTATAAATTGCATCACTATTTTGAGCATATAATACACTCAATTCACCTGGTTGTCTTAAATCGTTAAATCCAGATGGTAATGTATACCCAGCACCAATAATTTGTGTATTAGTAGTAGACAGTTTACTTGGAGATTCTAAATTGTTTAGATTTGCCATATATTATAAATATCAAGTTATTTAACTTGCACCTTTAAATCTTGTAGCAACTCCAACAGCAGTGCTTACTTTGCTACCATCTATATTAACCGCAATAGCTCCACTCTGCATCAATCCTATTAACTCATCTAATTTTGCAACAACTTCTCCATTTGCACTTTGTTCATTTTTTGATTTATTAATTTCAGCCAACGCTGGTAAATTTGTTCCTAATGCAGATAATTGAGTGTTTAAAAATGCTATAGCAAAACCCATAGAATAAATCCCCGCAATCAATTCTTGATCTTTAAATATAGAAAATGTTTCTTCTAAAGAAGATATCTGTGATATATTTGCCGCAATATCTTTAACACCGTCTCCAAAATTTTTCATTCCTTCACCTGCCATTTGTGATGCTTTTCCAAAGGGAATAAATGCTAATCCCAATGCAGCAATACCAGCAACACCAGCAAAAAACAACGCAGCCCCAATTCCACTTGCAAATATAGAACCCAAAAAAATTGCTCCTGCACCCAATGCATACATTGCTGCTACACTTGCTAAAATTGCAGTTGGTGATACGCCTGTTAATAAACTCAATGCAAATGTAAATGGTATAAATGCTGCACCCAATGCTAAAATACCTAAAACTCCCATCCCAATTTTAGCTATATCCATCATTTTTATTCCTGTAGATAATGCGGTAAATCCACCAACAATTAACGGTCCCATTGCGCCGACGGCAGCCATTAATAAAATACCAGGAATAGCAGTTATAAACAATAAAAATGCAGGACCAGAAGCTGCAATTCCAAATAATCCTTTTAATATTTCACCGAGAGGTTTAAATGATTTGATACCATCTGCCAAATTTGTTAAAAATTCTTTTATATTTTGACCTGCAGTTTTATTTGCGGTTGGTGGAACAGGTGGTATTGATGATGTAGCTGCGCCAGCAGCACTCGGAACAGCAGGTGCTGCGGCTGCTGGTCCAGCAGCACTCGGAACAGCAGGTGCTGCGGCTGCTGGTGTTGTTGCAGCAGCAGATGCTGCGCCAGCACCAGTCGCACCTGGAGTTGGAATCGCAGATGTTGCAGCGTCAGTAACAGCAGATGTTGCAGTGGATGCTGCAGTAGATACTGCAGTAGATGCTGCACCAGAAAATAATCCTGTAAATTTACTAGCAATATTTTGAAGAGGTTGTTGAATAACTTGTGGAACAGACCCAACAGCGCCTTTAAAAAAACCAGGAATTAATTTTGCTGCAATTTTAAAAGGACTTGTTATTGCAGTTACTAACAGTGTCATTAAACTTACACTTTTTAACGTTGCAAGTACTATAGCAATAGCACCAACTGCTCCCCCAATCCATTTTCCTATGTCATCATTAAAGAAGAAATTTGAAAATTCTTGAAATCCTTTTTCTATCAAATCCAGTATATCTATGTAAGGTTTTAATTTTTGTAAACCCAAATCAATTGCATCGTTCAGAAGTCTAAATGGTGCCAATATAAATTTTACTAAAATTACACTTATTTTAAGTAAAAGTCCAATGATTGGTACTAATGTATTAATGACAGGCAATAATGCATCTGCTAATTCTGTCATTATAGAATTAATTGAATTCATTATTTTTTCTTGTTGACTTGCAATTTGTTGTGATTTTAATTCTTTTTGATATTTTACAGATAAACTTTCGTTAGTTTTATTAATTGTATCCAAATTAGCGGTATATCTCGCATAAGTTGCGGGATCGTCTATTTTTAGTTTATTTAACTCCTGTTGTTTAGCATTCATTTTGTCCATTTCTTCAACAGTCATTCCCATTGCTTTAGCAATTCCTATTCTTTGGAAATAATCCATTTTAGAAACATCTCCTGCTTCTTGTAATAATCTAGATTGTTCTTTTGCTAATCCTTTTAAATCACCAGCATATGACAATTCTCTTGCTTTTTGTAAATTTACATCTTTACCAAACAAAACACTGGCTTCCATTTCATCATTTATAGATGATTGAAAATCCAACAATCCAGCAGCAGCTTTACCAACCGATTCTAATGATGTACCCAATCTTTTTGCTTCAATTGCACCTTTTATTAAACCATCAACACTGCCTCTAATTAGTGATCTGACAGTATCAGATGGTTTAGCAACTTCTTGCATTACTTTACCAAATGGAACTCCTGCCGCCTTAGCCAAACTCGCAGCTGCACCAGCAGTTTCTCTCGCAACTTGTGATGTCATGCCCCCAATACCCATGAAATTTTGCATCAATGAAACAGAATCATCCGCAGAAATTCCTAGATTTTGTTTCATCAACGAAACATATTCCAAATTTTCTTTGTTTACAATTGCAGTATCACCAAAAGCTGTAGCCAATGCAGCGGCAGAATCTCTTGCAACATCAACACTTACACCAAATTCAGCGAGATCTCTACTAGATTGTCTAATATTAGTTTCAACTTCTTTTGTCTGAGATGATAAAAATCCAGTAGTATCTCTAAATGCTTTTGCTGCATTATCCAATTCAACGAATCTTTTTACAGACAATTCTATAAGTTTAAAACCAGCAGTCAATGGATCTTTTAAAGCCGTAACTACATTAAATAAATCTGTAGCTTTTTCATTTAATGGTGAAAAAGCATTTACTACTCCTCTGAAAGCTTCTGTTTGTTGTTTTGTATATTTTAATTGTTTAGATAAAGCAGCGGTTAAATCCGATGTATATTCAAGCGCTCTTTCTCTTTCACGATTTTGTGCTTGAAGCCCTGCCAATTGATCTTCTTCCGCATCAGTTAATTTTTCTTTTGCTTCAAGTTCAGCTTGTCTTTGTTTTTTTTGATATTCAGACGATGCCATATGTTTATAAATATATAATAAACAATACTTTTAATCATTTTCCTCTAGGATTCTTTGGTCTAGATCCAGATTTATCAGAAGACTTTGACCCTTTTTCCATAGATTCTTTTTCTTTTTCCTTGGCATCTATCAATTTTTTCAAATAAAAAATGCGTAAATACACAGGTAATTTATATGCAATATCCTGTGTAAATGCACCTTGAGAATGATAAGCCAAACTAAATATCTGTTCGTGAATCAACAACTTATCTTCCGGAGTCAGGCCAAAAAAACTGTACCGTTAGCGGTACACCTATCCTTTCATCGTGATTACATTGTTCACATTTGAAATCAAAATTTAAATCAATATCAGGAGTTCTTTCTTTAATCAACTTTCTTAATTCAAAACTGTCTCTGGATGTCAATTCATTTTCAACAAATTTCTTTACTTCTGCCTTATCTGAATTTCCATTTACTGATACAATTGTATATCTTAATCTGGTAGTTACATCTGATGTATTACCCGTTTTAATCTTTTGCAACATCTTTAACTCGTTTTCAATTTGTTTTTCATCTCCTGAAGTTAGTAATTTACAAGTTACAGTCTTTTTACAATATGGTAGTTCCACATCAAATTGATTTGATCCTTGTGGATACTTTGTAACATCAACATCTTTATATTTCAAATCACTTAAATTGAATGTACATTCATTATTTTCTCTACATGACGGACATTTAATTTGAAGCGGACCATAACTATCACCATAAGCAAATCTTCGGATTGCAACAAATACTGCATTTTTATCACCCAACAACAAATCGTCTAGTTTTACATCTTTATCCACTATAAGTGATTCAATCAACTTATCCAACACAATACCTTTTTTGATATAATTTTGATTGGTAAGAATATCTTCTTCTTTTGCAGTCATTATCTTTAAGTTAATAGTACCATTACTCAATGGACTAGAAGAAGGATAAAAATGTCCCTGACTTGGCAAATCAACTATTTCAGATGGATAAGTTGTTTCTTGTTTTTGTTGAGAACTATTTCCAGCAAATTGACTAGCTGGTTTTGTAATAGGAATTGTATAGTCGTCCATAAATTATAACTTTCAGTATACCAATATATAGTATAAAGTTATAATTTTTAATTTATTTAATTTAAGACGATTGAGATTGTTGTTGTGCTGCTTTCAATAAATCTGTTTTTGACTTTACAGTTTCTTTTGCTGTTTTCAATTCGTCATCCACTTTCTTTTTTTCTTCAGGTGAAGATGCCATTCTTTGTCTTGCACTTACTTCTTTTTCTTTATCTTTTGCAGATGATAATTCTATTTGTCTTTGTGCGAGTAAAGCATCATTAGTTTTTTTAACTGCTTGTTTAACATCAGATTCATCTTCATTCAATATTTCATTGATAAGTTGTATAATACATTCCTTTATCTTTTTTTTGGATGTTGCCATACCTTGTTTAACCGCATCAAATAATTCTTTTGCTAATTGTGAATTATTTGGAACAGTACCCTTAAATGATTCAAAATCGTTATTCTTTACAAATTCTCTTGCCATACTAGCACTAACTCCTCCCACTCCTTCCATACCATCTTCTCTTTCACCACTACTAATGATATTTAAAACACCAAATCTAGGTGTTTTATCCATACCATTCCATGTGTTCAATAGTTTAGTAAATTCTGGAACTCTATCACTACCACATACAAAGGTTGCATCAGTATAACCATTTGCCTTTAATTTATCTGCGGCTTGTAAAACATTTTTAATTGATACATCATATACAATTTTATCTTGTATATCAGCAAATAGTTTCTTTAAAAAATTGACCTTGGTTTGATAATCCAATGGATTTTTATCAGGATCCTGCGATTGACTTGTAAAAATATAAAAATCACCACCATCTGATGCGTCAACTACCGTATCAATTAACTTTTTATGTCCTACCGTAGGAGGATTGAATCTACCAAATGCAAATGCTACATGTTTCTTCATATACAATAAATATCCTTGTATAAAATAAAAAATCCCTCTAATTTTAGTTAGAGGGATAAAAAGAATATAATTTGAATCAATACTGGAGCACGCAATAATCTACGCTTAAAGTTAAACTAATTGTCATAGCTTCACCACTGTCACTCCAATCCAATTCACCGAAATCTGCACTAGTGATAAATGCACCTTTAAGTGTCCATTCTTCTACTTTATCACCAACAGGTCCAAGAACATTGATAGTCAAATCTTTCTTATAAAAATCACTGTAACCATCACGCCCCGTAACTGATTCGTGACCAAGGCGAATCCACTCCATAACTGCTTGCGCACCAGATGGTACGATTGGATCATATAGTTCAATTGTTATATCATCCCAAGTTGTTTTACCTTTATAGTATCGTTGGACATTGATGTGGTCAAGAGTCTTCTTTTCGCTTTTTGGGGATGGTCTCTTACATTTCTTAATTAAGAAACTTGGGATACCGTCACAATATAATAGAAACCTATTCTTAACTTTTGGTTCAAATGTAGTAAAGAATATTTCGTTGCTGTTTAATAGATCTGCCATAATTTTAAATCCTTATTTGTTGTTTATTATAAATATAAATAAAAGAATATATTTTTGATTTTTATAGTTAATTTTTAAATAGTTATACTGCATACGAACCAAAGACTAATTATGTCCAGATCTAAAAATTTAAAAAATTGGTTGACTATACATTGCAAATTTTGTAATAATGTGTTTGAATGCAGGGTAAGTAAACCCAAAGTGTTTTGTAGTAAGAAGTGTAGCAATAGTGATGATTCTACAAAACAAAAGATAATTGACGGGCAAAAAAAGACATTTGACGAAAAATATGGTGGACATCCAATGACTACGGATGTGGTAAAATCCAACTTTAAATCTGCAATTCTTGAAAAATATGGAGTGGATAGTTACAGCAAACTTCCAGAATATAGAAATAAAGTTAAAAAAACAATGTTAGAAAAGTATGGGGATGAAAATTATTCTAATGTAGAACAAACTAAATCTACTATGATGGATAGATACGGTGTAGATAATGCGGCTAAGATCAAATCTGTTCTTGATAAACGATCACATACTAAGAAAGTAAACCACTATGAGTTCCTAATAAATTACTGTAATAGTAACAAGTTGCAATTTCTGTGTGATGAAGTGGATTATAAAGGTTATCACTTTAGTAATCTTTATAAATTTAAATGTGATGTGTGCAGTAAAACCCTAGAAAGTACGGTTTATAATTTAAATAATTTATTCTGTGATTATTGTCATCCAGAGAAAATTACTACTGTTGAAAATCAATTTTATAATTTTCTACAAGAAATTTTACCAAAAGACACTATAATTAAAAGAAATGACAGAAGTATACTTAACGGTAAAGAACTGGATTTTTATATTCCTAGTTTAAAACTTGCGTTTGAAATCAATGGGTTGTATTGGCACAGTGAAAATAGTGGTGGTATCAATAAAAACTATCACTTGAATAAAACAAAGTCTTGTAGTTTTTATGGCATTTCATTGATTCATATATTTGAAAATGAATGGATACATAAAATGGAAATTGTTAAATCAATTATTAAAGTCTTGACAAGAACAAATACACTTGTTAAAATTAACGCAAGAGATTGCAAAATCAAAGAAGTAAATGAATCGGATAAAAATAAGTTTTTAAATAATAACCATTTACAAGGAGAAGATAAATCTACAATCAAATTGGGAATGTATCTTAAAGATGAATTGGTTAGTATTGTGACATTTAGAAAATCATCACGGTTTGATAAAACAAGTGATTGGGAATTGGTAAGATTTTGTAACAGTATTAATACTATAGTTAATGGCGGTGCAAGTAAATTGTTAAAATATTTTGTAAATCACTACAAACCAAAGAATATTGTTAGTTATAGTGATAGAAGATATTTTACAGGTAAAATATATGAAACTTTAGGATTCAAATTCGTAAGTCATACACCGCCTAATTATCATTATCTAATAAATAATTATAAAGATATTAGACACCGCATGAGTTTCCAAAAACATAAATTAGAAAAATTATTAAAAATATACAACCATTCGTTAAGCGAATGGGAAAATATGAAAAATAATGGTTATGATAGAATTTGGGATTGTGGACATGGTAAATATTTTTTAACCACATCATTATAAAATCTTGACAAAAGTTATTGACTTTGTATAATTTGCTTAAGCATAGCGCTTGATGCGCTTTTAATTGTTTAAACTTTGCGATTTATCATATAAGTTATTAATTGCTGATTTTAATTTTTCTATATAATTCCTGTTTCTTAAGATTTTAAATACTAAGTTTTCAGTGCTTAATTCTCCTGATTTATCTAAACCTGCTTGGCGCATATCATAAACATCTTTAACAATTGATTTAAGCTTCTCAATATTTTGCGCTTTAATAGCAGAATTTATTTTTCTAACTGCATCATTATATTTTTCTTGAATTTTTTCTTTATCAATTTTAATATTTTCTTTTTTTGGTTCACTTAGCCATTTATCTTGCATTAGTGAATACACACCTGTTGATCTATTTTCTTTAGTAACATCTTGAATATAAACTTCAACATTGTGTTGTTTTACATGTATATCATGATCATCATTCCATTTTGATTTAAGCGCATTAACTAATTTTTCAACAAGTTCTACATTTTCGTCTACATCTTTGAAGTTTATAACAACATGTACATCAAAGTCACTTGTATCTGACCAGTTATAATTTGCTAAGCTACCCACGAACAGTATATCTTTTAAAGGCGCATCGGTTTCTGTATCTGCGTAGAAGTCTTTGCCTATTTGCAGTAGTTTTTCTTTAATTTCTGGATTTAATCTAAAATTATCCCAGATTACTGGATTTAGTGTATTGTTATAGAGTCTAACCTTCATATTTTTATTTTAGCCTTTAGTTCATCTATGGCTTGATGTGCGTCTGTGAAAATGATACCATTACCACCTGCAGCAATAAATGCTTCTACATTGGGTGATAGATCGTCTATTAAGATACTATTTGCAGTTGCGTGTTTGGCTTTACTTTTACCTGAATCGCTGAATATAATAGATACAGGTCCAGTCCAATGTGTTCTTAACCAGGATCGTTTACCAAATTCTATATTTTTTATATAGTCTATAGCTTCTTGACGGGGGTAGTTTCGTAGTATTTGTCCTGCGCTTGTACTTGTTAAGAATTTTAGATTAAATCTACCATCTGTTGTGATTGAATTTACTTCTTTTTTGAAATAATCAAATTCTGGCATTGGCAGCATATTTGACCAGAATTCTTCTTTTTCTTTTATTATTACATTCCAGAATTCTTTTGTGCCCTTTGACGCTTCAAATTCTTTTGGTGTAGTATTTGTTAACTTTTCAAATTGTTTTTCAAAGTCACATATTACTCCGTCCATATCGCAATAGATTGTTAGTTCAACATTATTTTCCAATAAATTTGCGTCAAAGATTTCTTTAACAATGGACTTCAATTTTATCATATATAATAAATATTAATAATTTAATGTATATCACCAAACATTTTAAAATTCTAATTTAGTATATTTTTGTTTTACTGCAAGACATGCATTAAGATAAGTTTGTAACGCTTCATTATCATTTTTAACAATAGCGTCCAAATAATTTGCCATTGGTGGATATGCATTTTTTCTTAGGTCTGATATGGTTCTTACAACAACTTCTTCGTTTATTGTTAATCCCCATTGTTGGCAATATGTAAAATCGTATCCATTGTAACTAGCGAATGGTTCAAGTGCTTCATAATTTGTTTTGGATAGTACCAAGAAACTAGAACAATCTTGTGTTTGTGCAATGATTACAACATCATCAACTTGTTTTCTTTCTTCTGGTTTACCGAATAACAATTCAAAATTTTGGGATGGTAATTTATAAAGTTTCATATTATTCTATTAACTTTGGTTCATTTATGTTGTTTAATTTTAACGCATCAACAATATCTTTTTGTTCTAGCAATATTGTTTCTTTTGGTACTAATCCGATTAGTTTTAAAGATTCTAGTGTTTGTGGATTGCTCATGGCGTTTAGTAATTTGGCTGGGGATGGTCTACCATTGGCAATAATTTCTGCTTGTATTTCCCGTCCAATTGTTACGGTAAATTCGTTATTAGCATTTGCTTCAAACATTTGATCATCTGTATAACCAGGTATTCTGGTGGGTTCAACTATTGTATATAATTCAGCCATTAACTGTTCTAAAATCTTTATTTCTTGACGGTTTAATTCAAATGCGTGTTTTTGATCATCTAGATGTGATTCAAGTTCTAAAATTTCTGCTTCTAAGTTTAGAATTACATGCAATAATGCGGGTAATTCTTTTAAATGTTTTAGTTCTGCTAATTTAGCTTTATATTTTATATCAGCAACAGTTTCCAAAACAGCTGCTCTTTTTCTGCCCACAAGAAAACCTTTTAATGTTTTTAACTTTTCCCACGGGGTACTTCCTATCACTTGATAACGATAATTAAATTCTGAATTCAAATTTGATGCCATATGTTTGTTTAATATATAGTATTAATTTGTTGATAGTAACCACGATTTTGTAGTTTCATCCCAACTATACAATTGATTGTCATTTGGATATGGAACAGGAGCTTCCCATATACAAGTTTCTTCGTTTAATATCCAACTCGGATATGGTTTGGGTGCTATAAATGCGTCTCTAATTGGATCGTAAGTAAATCCTAAACCTGCGTAATTTTTACGAAAAGAAATTCCTCCATTTTTATGTACGCCACCTATTGTATTGTAACTAGTGCGTTTACATAATTGTCCACGAATATCCCCATAATATCTTTCCCAGTCAAAATTACTTTCGGCTTTACCAACAATAACTTCTGTAACTATATAGTTTTCATTTAAAAATGCGTAATGTGCCATATTATTTCCTTTTAATTAACTAAAGGTTACTGTTCCTGTACCCGATGTTATTTGATATATTTTATATCCTGATACGGATGTTGACAATAAACTTGTTAAACCAACACTAAATGATGCAGTTCTTAAATTTGATATTTTTATAATAACTATTCCTGATCCACCCGACGCACCTGCTGCTGGTGTATTGGGGGACTGGTTTCTTACCCCACCACCCCCACCACCACCTGTATTAGTTACGCCAGCAGTAGCATCGCCGCTCGGTGCGGTATAAACACCATTTTTTCCGCCGCCGTCACCACCGCCGCCTAAGCCGCCGGTACCCCCAATAGCAACAGTTGCTCCGACTCCTAAACCGCCTGCAGCGCCGCCACCCGCATAGTATGTTGCGGACCCAGTAATACTGGATTGTAATCCTATGCCACCATTCCCACCTTGGTAGGTACCTACTCCGCCGGCTCCGCCAACTGCACCGGCTCCACCGCCTCCTCCCGATCCATTTTCACAACCGCTACAATTAGCACTACTGCCGCTATTACCTTGACCTGCAGTGCCGGCGCCGGCACTTGTAGTTTGATATCCGGAACCACCACCTGAGCCGCCACTTGACCCTATCACACCACCACCGCCTATAGCACCCCCACCACCGCCTATAGCAGTATTAGTATGAAACACTGAATTGCTACCATTTAATCCGGAAGCATTCGTTCCGCCGGCATTACCTCCAGCACCAACTGTAACAGTATACGGTGTATTCACAGATAATGTTAAACCACTACCTGTAAGCATACCGCCGGCACCGCCACCGCCACCGCCGGTATAACCTCCTGTAATTGATCCGCCACCTCCACCTCCTCCTCCTGCAACGACTAAATATTCAACAACGGTTGATAACACAGTATTTGTTGAATTATATCTGGATGTGCTTAATGTTTTAGTATCCATATTAACTTATTTCTGTACCGAATAGATTAAATGATTGGCTTATAGTGGATGCGTAAACTTGTATTTTATCATATTGTGCGAGCGTCATACCTATGGTTAATGCGATACTATCATTTGCTGGTATAACTGTGTCATAAGCCAAGTAATTTTTAGCTTGTAGTGATGAACCTGATGGTAGTACAGCTAGTCTGAATGTAGCATTGGTGGCTGCTAAATTGGCAATATTTAGCGTTGAACATACTGCGGATGTTGCTGCTGGTACAGTATATAAGTCTGTACTGGATGTTAAAGCAGGATTTGATTGTCCTAATATTTTATAAGTTGTTGCCATATTGTATATATATTTTTAAATTTTGATTTACCCCAACAAAAATGGATGAAATGATTCTCCAGCAGAAGCATTAATTAAATAACTAGATGATACAGCATAACTAGCAGATTGCGCAGTAGTCTGTACTTCTTTATAATTTAATACATTTACATACACTCTGTCTACAGAAGCACTTAATGCACCAGAACCACTCAATGGTTGTCCACTAGCAGTCATCTTTCGTATCTTTAATGATGTATCGCTTAGTTTTTCAACACCATAATCAACAGTACTATCATTTATACCACCAACCAATCCAATATATTTAGTAATTAATTGATTTAAATTTCCATAATTTTCAAACTCTGATGTTTGTGGTGTAAAATTAGTGGTATATCTTGCTACGCCTTTAGTAACTCTTAATTCGTCTATATAACCATTAAAATATAAATATCCATCTGTTGAACTGCCAACTCTATAATCCGCAATAGCGTTGTCAATTGCTGCAGATCCAAGCGTTGTATTTGTTGTACCTGTTTGAATACCATCAATAAATATTCTTAAAGATGATCCGTT
>Ga0209500_10001267_pt1 | contig 19212 bp, 11 predicted proteins | sample S_140212_EF_Meta_FD_187323 | JGI IMG/M metagenome (GOLD analysis project Ga0209500, IMG submission 187323) | Freshwater microbial communities from Lake Simoncouche, Canada to study carbon cycling - S_140212_EF_MetaG (SPAdes) (version 2) | ecosystem: Environmental > Aquatic > Freshwater > Lake ... | reverse complement strand
CTTCATCTTCTTCATTATCATCTTCTTCATTATCTTCTTCATCTTCTTCATTATCATCTGTGTCATTATTTTTTTGGAAATAGTTATTAAATTGTTGTAATTTGACACCTCTTTCATCATACATATTTTCTTTTACCTTGTAATCATCAATATTATCTCGCGAGAAGTCCTCGTTTTCATCATCTGAATCGCCTTCGATTTCTTCTTGTTTATATAAGTAGTCGATATAATTCATTTTATATTCAGGATTTAATATAGATTTTGCAGGAGTGTTTTTTTGCACAGGTTCATAATAAAATATAGCAAATATGATATTATGATTTATTCCTTTGAAGTCATATAACCCTCCTTTATTTGTTTCAAACCTAAAACTCATCCGAGATAATTTCCCAATTGGATGAAACTCACGCACTGGTATTTTTGTAATACTTAATTTCTCACTATTAATACCTATACTTTCTACACGGAACTTTGCAAGCCCCAGTGTATATTTTGAATATGAAAGCGAACGATATAAATGCTCTTCGATTTCAGGACATCGCAAAATAATATATTTATTACCTATAAAATATACAACGCCCGGCGAAGTAATTATATATTTACTATTTATTTCTATATCATTATTTTTACGACTGTAAAACATTTTTACTAAACCACTATCAGATATATTAGATGGTTTGAATACATATTTCTCTTCATTATTAAATGTAGGATGTAAATCAAACCCTAAATTTTCTGCGATTGTTGACCTCTTCATATCAACAATTAAAGGTGCTTTTGAAAATATATTTATTAAATTTGTTAATTCAGGAGGTGTTGATGTTTCTTCAAATGTGATTTCTAAATCACTGGGTGATAATTCATTAAATTTTTTTACAAATGATTTAAAAGTATAATCACCAGGTGATATAGATATTTTTTTAAAAACATCCATATAATTTATTTCGGAAATACTGCCATCATTAAGAACCTTGTAATTTATTATACTATTATTACCTTCATTTGAAACCTTGTATATCGTTGTTGCATTCATTTTGTACCATACTATCAACCCATTAAAACCATAAGAATTGTCATTTAAATAATCAATCATCTTGTCGGCTTTAATTGCAATATTATATATTTTAAAATCTTTTAACAATAATATATTATCATTAACCCAACTGCTTGCACTTCCGTATATTTTGCCAATGTATTTCCTTGTATAAAATACATTATATATAACATCGCAATTCTCAATAACACCTGTGTAAATTGCATTTTTCGCTGTATCAAATATACCAATATTCCACGTAGTTTTCATTATAGACCAATATATGTTTATGTAATTATCATTATTATTATTATAAATAATAGTTATGGGTTCTGCAGTATTTCCTATTGTAAATGTTAATATATATGAATTGTTTATTCCATATGCAATATCAATATTTATGCTACTATACGTATCAGTTTCAGTATCAATATATGTGTGATTATAGCTGAAATTAAGAATATTACATGAGGTATTCGCATCAAGTATTGGTTTAAAACATAAATTAAATGTTAGACCGACAGAGGAACCTCCAATATTTGTTGTATTATTATAGATATTATATATATTTATTGAATTATTTAATATTGCATACCTACCATCGTATATTTTGATATTGGTATCAGACCTATCAATCGTATTTAAATTAGAACCAATAGCATCGTATATACCACCACTGCTTAAATTAAAACTATCAATAGTATTTAAATTAGAACTACCAATTGTATTTAAATTAGTATTTAAAATTGACGTTTTAAGTACTAAATGCGCACTATTATTTATTTGAACACCATTCTCAATGATTTCATCCCCGTTTTTGTCCCCATCCATATTGTCATCGTCGTTATTACCGATATAATAGTATATATTGTTGTTGTCTACGTCTATTGTATACATCGCTCTTGGAATACTCGCATCAATTATTTCCAAACCAATAATATTTTTAAAAGGTGTTGCAAAATTGACAACATAATTATTCGGATTAGGATACATATAACGATCTCTATCTGAACTATCTATGATAAAAGTATATGCCTGCTTAATACTATTCTCCTTCATATAATTAATATCTTCAATCGACATCACAAATTACTTAATATACTATAATAATAAATTATATACATTTCTTAAATATAAAAATAAATAGATTATATATTCTAATATATAATATCTAATATATAGTTTGCTTTAACTTATTATTCTTGCGTTCATTCGTAATAAGGGCCGTCTTTTTACGTATTTGCGCATAATATTTAATTAGAAAGTCGGTTATTTCAGTATCATTATGGTATTTATATATTTTTAAAAACTTATTAAAGTAAACATATAGTATTGTTTTGAACACAACATAACAATATGAGTGCGTTTTTTCAACCCATTTTTCACCATTTTGTTTATCTAATATTTTTTTTGCTAATGCGATCGAATGCAGTTGGTCTTTCTTTAAGTTTTCTTTTAAACTCGAACCTGTATCTATCGAATAAAATATGGTATTCAAAACGCAAGCATATGTTTCTATGATTGCTTCATTTGGGATTAAAAGCATATCCTCGTGAATATTAAAATGTTTCTTTAATCTTTGTATATTTTGCTCTTTCCAGTCTGTTTTATGTATAAATATGTTATGATGTAGTAATTCGTGGATAATAACCTTGCAATAATCCTCTTTGCGTATTATATATATATCATTTTCACTAATATACGTGAACCCTCCATTTATATTAACAACATCTATTAATTCGTCTTTTTTGGCGGGTAAGTATCTTTTTTGCGGGTTCATGATAATATAATAATTAAATATTGAGGTGCCCGCATTTGATATTTTGTATATTTTTGTAAGTAAATACACGCGATATACATTCTTAAATATTTCCATTTTCAGACGCTTTGTTATATTACCTCGTAGTATAATGTACATATTTATTTCGTCTTTTTTGTATGTTATATGATAGCAATTATTACACAATTCTAAATATTTAGAAGCAAACTCATAATTTAAATATTCATTCTTATTAGTTATTTTTTTCTTAAAATTATCAAAAATAGAAACTGGAGCCTTCTTAATTTTAAAATCCTTAATTTCAAAATTATACTGGGATTTTATAATATTGTATAGGTCATTAATGTTATTTATATTATATATATCTCTCATACAATAAAAAATTGCTTGCACTCTTTAATTAATAAAGAGATATATTTAGTATCTTTGAGCTTCGAACTGATATTCAATAATTTTTTTGAAATAATTTCAGTATCTTGATATGTATTATCTTGTGTATTAGATGACCAATATATAGAACGCTCTGTAAAAGCCTTGCATATTATTGTTTTTATAGAGTATATTATCTGCTCATTATTACTATCAATAGACCAAATATCTTCGCCTTTGTCAGATGTCGTCATATATTCCCATATATTATTTTTAATATATCTGTGCTTATTCTGTAAGTATTTATGACATACTAATGCAATATCATAGTGAGAACTATTTAATGCGCACATATCTATATATTTATTTATTTCATTATTGTTATACGTGGCCTGCATTGTGTGATACGATGAGTATCTTTATAAATAACAATCATTTTTTATGCAAATATATATACGTAGATATACTATGGTGGCGCAACTCCTTTGCCTTTGAAATGAGTACTAACTGTAATTCTTGAATTTGCAGTTGTTTGTCCGCTTTGTGTCCTATATTCACTAATTGATATTGGGTTTGATCCTCCGAAAACTGTCTGTAATTCTGAAAAACGAACAGTATTATTAGCATTGTCAGTCCATATTGCATATAAGTTTACATCGGATGTACTTAATATGAATGTTGCATTACCAGCCTTCTCCACTATTTTATCTGTAGCATTTTGAACAGATGTAGCCCAACCACCAAAAACATATCCAACTGCTTTGAGAGGTGGACAAGTAACTGTACTATTATAGTCTTGGGTTACAGACTTACCAATACCTTTTCCATTTTTATCAAATGTTATTAGATACGTATTTATAGTCCATTGTGCAACAGCAGTACAATCAGATGCTATATCCCATTTACCATATGCAACACTTGCAGCATAATTACCAACTTCTGTTTCGCCATTCATTAATTTCCACTTATTAAATGTATACCCTGTTCTTACAAAAGAATTAGCTTTAAAAGTAAAATCAGCATCATATACAGGTGATGATGCGGTAGTCGTTTCTGCTCCGTTATTTCCATTTCCATTATATGTTATTGTATATGTATTTGCTCCCCATTTCGCATATAATGTTGTTGCAGAGTCGGCGGTTCCACCAGGATGATCAATTTCATTAGTAGCTTGATATACAACATCACCAATAATATCATTTGTTTTTATTGCCCATCCTTTAAAATAATATCCTGTCTTTGTAAAACTATTTGAAGCTACAGTAACTTTATTGGGGTATCTTGATGTTGTGGCAGCTGTTGTTGATGTTCCTGTATTTGTATTTCCATCATATGATAATGTATATAGCCACCCAGTCCATACTGCATATAGGTTAAGTGTACTTATAGTTCCTGGATGAGTAAATTCAGAATTAGCTTGATATACAGTTCTGTCAGTTCCTGACCCATCTGCTGTTAGTATCCAACCTGCAAAGAAATATCCTGTTCTTGAAAAACCATTAGTATTTGCTTTTGCATTATTATTGTATGTGGAAGTTGTGTTCGCGGTTGCTCCAGTTGCTGCCGGGTTAGTAGCATTTGCATTATGTACTATTGTATATGTATTTGCAGTCCATTGTGCAGTTGCACTGTGATTACCTGTTCTTTTCCATGTACCAAGACTTGCACCATTACCATATTTACCTATATAAGTACCACTATAATATACATACCATTCAGAAAAAGTATACCCTGTTAATGAAAATCCATTGGTTGCAATAGTAGGTGTTGTATCATATTGTATAGTTGTGTTGCCAGTGGAACCAGTTGAATTTGGACCTCCATTATAATTCATTGTATATGATCTACCTGAACCCTGTACTGCATTAAACCAATAAAAATAGACATCATTATACCAAGAAGTCCCTTTAAGCTCGAAGCCTGCATCGTGTGTGCTGTTATGGGTAAAATTACATCCACCAGTCTCTGGATTTCTTTCCTGTAATACACCATTATACCAACCGGATTTTGTCCATCCTACGAATTTATAGTAGTAAATATATTCATCACTATTTTGACTAGGTAAAGTACAATAACCATATACTAATTCGTTGGTGGGCGTGAGATCCGCACCAGTATCATTGCCTCCCGAAAGAAAATAACCTCCTACAATTTTGTATTGAATTTGAAAAGCAACACGAGGCATAATACTATTTACATCAAATAAAAAAAAAGGTTCTTCCTGGACTTATATTAATTTTGAGCATTTATTACATTAGAATACGTAATATATACATAGTTAATATTATGAATATTATTTCTATATATATATAATAAATACAAAATGCTCAAATATTATAATAAGCATGAAAAAAAATGTGAAAATGACAAACCTGGGCAATTTAAATTGGCAGATTGCAACAAACAATTATTAACTAATATTGTATCAACAACCAATTTTTTAATACAAGAAAGATGCATATTTATGACATTTGATGAGTATCATACAGACAAGGTCCATATAAATGACAATATATATTGCAAGAGTTTTACTTTGAAAGAAAAAACCATTAAGGAAACAATTATAACTGAATTAAATAATATCAAAAATAATTTACTAAAACCGAGTAATTTACAGAATATTCCATTGCCAATATATGTTATGCTTGCAAAAAAATTAGTTATGAAAGAAACCGTTAAAAAATTACAAGAAGAAGAAGCAGCTGTAAAATTACTGGACCCTGCTAAAAAAAAATTAAAAGAGGAAGAATTAAAAAAATTAAAAGAAGAAGGTGCCACACATATATTCGGCGGAACATACGAAGTTGTTTTATATATACCAAATTTGATGAAGATAAGCGATAGTGAATATACATTGTTCCCTTCACTTGATGCTTTTTCAAAGCAAAATAGATGGATGGAATTAATGACCAGTAAATATTCAAAGTATTTAGCCATAATTGAAATAGGTACCGTCAAAGATAAAGCTGGAGATAAAATGAAGAAAAATTATTTAAAAAGAGATTTAACAAACTCATGTTTTAATTTAGGTTGTGTTTCTGATAAAAAAGATACTGTTCCAATACCTGATTATTCTTCAGATAAACAGCAGATGATGGACAACGTTCTATCAAAATCACCATATATACCAAAAGTTTGCCTTCAAACGCCTTATTATACCGACAGTATGATGTTTATTTCTGATGATGACAAAAAAAAATATGAAAGTAGCTCATCAAATTTATACAACACAGACTTTGATCTTGTAGCACATTGCAAAACAACATATGAAAAGGAATCGTTTGACGCATATTTGTGCGATACAATAAAATTATGCGAAGAAGATGTTAACAAGCAAAGTGATGGTACAAAAGTTATATGCGAAAAAGACCAGCAAGGGAGAATAGAAACTATTTATTCTTTATATGGTAGAAAAACTTACAAAGACGAAGATAAATTATCTGGATATTCGGATAAATACAATGATAAAATATTAAAAGAATTAGCATTTCGAAAAAATATGTATCCAAAAGCAATCCAAGAAATCGTGTTTTCAATGTTTAATATAGATGAATTATTATTTGATGAAAACCTTTTTTGTTATTTGCCATGGGGGAATAAGTTATTAACGCAAGATTATGTTCTTAATGAAGGAGATAATTTTGAGATAGATAGGGTTTCATTAAAATCTTTTAATAATGTTTTCGAGATTAGATTTGAGAAGGACGGCTTTCTATATTTATATCAGAAAAAAGCAATAAGGAACAAATTACCAAATCAAAGCGGGAGTTTAAAGTGTTTTACAAATAGAGTTTTAAAATTTGAAAATATGGCAATTAATATATATGGTAATGATAGTCAAGGTAACTATGACCTTCGGGGTTTTGTTGTTTTACCTATGAAATCAATGTATCGGTCCCCTGCAAGTATTATACTATCAAATAATGGTGAGCTAATTATATACGATTTAGGAATAAATAATAAAAGCAACTAATATTTTTGTTAGACATAACACAAAGGATTTATATTATTTTTTTTTATATATTATATTCTTAATAATAGAATAATAAATAATTAATAATGATTAATAATGAATGGGACATTATGGATTTATATTTCAAAAATCACAGATATCCATTTTCGGGACATCATTTAGATAGTTATCGCGAGTTTATCAAGAACCAAATACCTTATATTATTAAATCATACAATCCTATAACTATGATAAAATACGATGATGACAAAGACGAGGTTTTCAAGATTGAAATATATATAGGAGGCAAAGAAGGAACCGAGATAAGTGTAAGCAGACCTATAATATACGAAGATGGGTGTCCTAAATTGATTACTCCATATGATGCGCGAATGCGTAATTTGACATACGAAACTCATATATTCGCTGAAGTTCTTGTTTGCATTACATCAAAAGACGATGATAAGCAAAATATAGAGACAGTATCTTTCAAGAATGTTGCTGTTGGAAGCATCCCTATAATGCTCCATAGTGATATATGCATATTAAAAAATCAAGGGTCAAGTATATTAAGTAAATTAGGCGAATGTCCATATGATATTGGAGGGTATTTTATAATTGATGGGAAAGAGAAGGTAATTATTGCACAAGAAAAAATAGTAACAAATAAATTATTTGTGTCAGCACTGAAAGACGACAAGGATTTCAGCCACAAAGGTATTATTAGGTGTGTTGCGGACAATGGAAACTTACAACCTACGAATGTACAATTTTATTTTGTAAGAAACCCAATTATAGTTGAAGGCGACACAATAGAAGAAAATGTAAGCAGTAAATATACTGATTCTAAAGGAGCCATTTATGTATCTATACCTTCATTTAAAGAGAAAATACCATTATTTATATTATTTCGCGCGATAGGCGTAGAGAATGATAAGGAGATATGCAAAATGATATTTGGAGATAAATGTAATGATATTGAACAAAACTACTTTGACAATCTAATAAGACCAAGTATTATTGATGCAAAATATATTAGTAATAAGAAGGAATATTTTGTAGATACGCAACAAAAAGCCATAGATTATTTAAAGTTCAGAGTTCAATATGGAACAATTGAGCATGTTAAAATGGTATTATCAAAGGATTTTTTCCCTAATATTGAATTATTTGAAAATAAGAAGAAATATTTAGGATACTTGACATTGCAATTTATTAAAACCGCAAAAGGATTACTACCATTAAGCGACCGCGATAGTTATATATACAAAAGGGTTGATATTAGTGGTTTTATGTTGGCTGAATTATTCCAGGAAGCATATATTAAATTAAGAGATAATGTAAGAAACAAGATAGATAGTGAATACTTATATGGGCCTTGGAAAAACCGCAAGAAGGACTTTCATCATTTTGTAAATAGCAATAATATTTACAAAATTGTTGACCATCTTATTGTAACACAGACTTTCGCAAAATCTCTAAAAGGACAATGGGGATTAATTAATAACAGCGACCCAGAATTAGGCAAAGTTCAGGATTTGTCGCGTATTAGTTATATAGGGTCCTTATCTCATATAAGACGTGTTAATATGCCGATTGATAGAAGTATTAAAGTAACCGAACCTCATAAATTACATTCTCAACAATGGGGGATTATGTGCCCATATGAAACCCCAGATGGTGCATCAATCGGTTATTTAAAAAATCTTGCAATTTTAGCAAAGATTACAGCAGGTATAAACGTAGAAAATATTAAGAAATGTTTAGAAGATATAGGTATTATTCCATTAATAAATTGCAATATTTATAGCAATAAAAATATTACAAACGTATTTGTAAATGGGACACTATTTGGAATAACAGGGGACCCTTTATTTATTACGAGATTACTGAAAGCATATCGACGCAATGGTTTAATAAATATATTAATATCAATATCCTTTAATATTAAAACAAATGAACTGCGAATATTCACGGAAGCAGGAAGACCTTGTCGTCCAGTTTTAATTTTAAAGTATAATGAAAAAAATAAAAAGAATGAAATCCAAGTATACGATAAAAACAATGATTTTAAAAACTGGTTTGATATGTTAAATGGAACATATTACAAGCTTGACAGCAAAGAAAAGAACGATGATTATTATTACATGGACAAATATGTAAATCCATTGAAGAAATCTTTTAAAAGAGGAGGTTATGGCGGTACTGATCTTTTAAAGATTTATAATTCAATGTTTCAAAATAATAATACTGTCGATCTACTAAATAACGATGATGATGATGTATCTAAACATCAATTATTTACAAAGATAAACAAACAATATTCTGGTGGCGGTGGAAACAGCGAAGACGACAGCGATAGTAGTGACGAAGGTCATCAAAGCCATAATAGTTATGAAGATGATATTGAAGATGAAAGCGAGCGTAATCTTTATTATAGAGATAAATATTCGAAAATATTAAATGATTTAGAAAACTCATCAGCGTGTATTGAATATCTTGATAGCGAAGAAGCAGATACTTGTTTAATTGCAATGAATGAGAATGAGATAGGCCCATATCATACACATATGGAAATACATCCATCAACTATATTAAGTGTGGTTAGTGGTAATATTCCTATGAGCAATCACAACTCGTCGGCGCGTAATGTTTTCCACGCAGCCCAATCTAAACAAGCGATTGGGATATACTCAACAAATTTCAATAAACGATTTGACACAATGAGTTATATTCTTCATTATCCACAGAGACCTATTATAAATACTCGTATTGCTCAATATACGTCAAGTGATTACATGGCAAATGGCTTTAATACTATTGTTGCAATTATGACATATTCTGGATTTAATCAAGAAGATAGTATTATGATTAATAAAGCAACAATAGACCGAGGATTAAACTCGCTATCATATTATAAGTCTATTACAGCAACCTCAAAAATTGTTTCACAAAATGAAAGGGTAATATTTGGAAATCCTATTCTTATGCGCGACAAGGGTATTAAAATTAATGGTATTAAAAATAAAAACTATGAACATCTTGACGCTGACGGATTTATTAAAGAAGGCACTTATGTTCCTGAAGGTCAAGAAGTAATAATAGTAGGGATGATAAATATCAGAGAAATTATAAAAGAATATAAGAATGGTGTATTTACAGATGTTAAGAAAGAAATAATTCATACTGATGTATCAATATCGACAGATAATTCGTTGTTTGGAAAGGTGGACAAAGTATACAAATCAGAAAAAATAGCCGGAAATGATTCTACAATCTGCAAAGTTCGCTTTTTAAAAATTAAAAAACCGGAATTCGGGGATAAACATTGTTCCCGGCACGGGCAAAAAGGGGTTATTGGAATGATAATCCCAGAAGAAAATATGCCCTATACAAAGGATGGTATTCGCCCGGATATTATAATAAACCCGCATGCAATTCCCTCGCGAATGACTATAGGGCATTTAGTCGAATGTATTTTTGCAAAACTATGTTGCATCGATGGTTTATTAGGAGACGCAAGTGTCTTTATACCAATTGAAAAAGAAACAATATATAATGGATTGAAAAAAAATAATTTTAATAAATATGGTAATGAAATATTGTATAACGGCTTCACAGGACAACAAATAAGTACAGAGATTTTCCTGGGCCCGACATTTTATTTTCGATTGAAGCATATGGTTGCCGAAAAGATTAATTCGAGAGGCGTAGGAAAAGTAGTAGGGCTTACGCGACAACCAACAGAAGGCCGTCGTAAAGGCGGTGGATTGAGAATAGGTGAGATGGAGCGCGATACTGTTTTAAGCCATGGAATATCTAATTTCATTAAAGAAAGTATGATGGAAAGGTCTGATAAGTTTTGCTGGTGTATATGCAAAAGATGCGGAACATTAGTTTCCTATAATATTAAAGAAAATATTAACATTTGCAAAAATTGCAATAACGATGATGTGGCTGTTGTTCAAACCCCTTATGCATTTAAATTATTTATCCAAGAATTAGAAACGATGGGAATACAACCTCGATTAAATACCGAGTTAATAGATATGCCAATCGACCAATTAGATTTAGTCAAAGGTAATAACCCTTATAATGACGATGAAGATAATGATGATGAAGAAGATAATGACGATATAGATGACGATGATGAAGAAATTGATTATGAGTTTTTTAATTCGCAAATAGATAATTTTGCAACTAAACATACTATTATAGATGAAAAGGTATGGCCAGATACATATGACAAAAATTATGAGAAGATGAAGGGTGGGCAAATAGAAGGTGTAGAAGATGAAGTAGGAGATGATACATCACCAGCAGTTGCAGAAGAAGGAAAAGGAGATGTTGCAGTACCAGTAGAAGAAGAAGGAGATGATACATCACCAGCAGTTGCAGAAGAAGGAAAAGGAGATGTTGCAGATGATGGTAAAGAAGATGTTCCAGTAGGAGAAGCAGTTGCAGGAATAGGAGATGTTGCAGTACAAGTAGAAGAAGAAGGAGATGATACATCACCAGCAGTTGCAGAAGAAGGAAAAGGAGATGTTGCAGTACCAGTAGAAGAAGAAGGTGATGCTGATAGTAATGGTGACGATGATGAAGATGATGCTGATAGTAATGGTGAAGCAGAAGAAGATGAAGAAAATGAAGAAAGTGATGAAGGTGAAGCAGAAAAAAGTGAAGATAGTGATAACAATGAACCAACAGGAGGAGGTAATAGTGATATTAAGCAGATAATTATAGATAATTATAACTGATTCGTAAATAAAAATAAGATATATGCAATAATATTATTTTATTTAAAATAAATATTATTATTAGAAAATAGGTATATAATATTAAATGGGACCCGTCGAATATCTTATATATACAATATTATTTATAGTATTTATTGGGTTAATCGGAATAATTGGATATTTTATATATGATAATTTTCAAAAAAATGAGGAATATAAAAAGAGTTTAACAAAAGATTTAAATACTAATTTTGTAGATATTAATAAAAATTTTGATTCTACGACAACAAATATGGACAAAATATATAAATCAAATAGTAAAAAAATAAATTTATTGGATGAACGTCTCGAATATAGCAGTAATTTATTCGCAAGTAATTTTTCAAATATTAGATATAATATTGCTGGAAATAGCAATTTATTCGCAAGTAATTTTGCAGATGTTCGGTATAATATTATTGGAAATAGCAATTTATTCGCAACAAGTAATGTTGTAGTTAATCGCAAATTTGATACATTCAATACTAATTTAAATAAATATTTTGTGTTTAATGATAATGCTGCATTAGCGACATCGCGGACACCATTTAATAATATGAATAATAAATTATTTGAATATGTAACGTCAGGAGAGCATATACCTATGTTAGATTTGATACGAAAAACAACAGCAACCGCTGGATTAAAAATAAATACTGATTCTACCAATGATGACAATGATTTAGAAATATGCAACAAAGATGGAAATAATTGTTTTAATATATCGAGCGACAATGTTTCTGATACTTTGTATATTTATAAGAAAGGCACTGTACGTGCAAATGCACCATTTAAGATAGTGAACGGGGTTGTAGATACGAGTGGAGGCGGTGGTGGTGGCGGTGGCGGTGGCGGTGATGGTACGCAACCAAGCCAAAATGCTGGTAAAATATCTACATCGCCAACAACATTAACCACCGAAATATCATTTACAACAACAGGTGCTGGATATATAGGACATAATGCCACACCAACTTTAACCATAAGTGGTATTGGTGGTAATGGTTTAGCAATAGGCAACTTTGAATACAATAGCACTGGCGGGATAACAAAAGCAACTATTACAAACAGTGGTTCAGGATATACAGCAAACCCTACTGTTACTGCCGGATTGACGCCTCCACCAAAGAACCCTGTAAAATTTTATACAACAAATGCCGCTACCGCTACCGCTACCTTCGTTGTTTCAACTGTTCCACAAACAGGGGCAATCGCAAATTCTCTTCCTTTTACAAATGCGGATAATGGATATTATGAGTCTGCAACTGTAACTATTACAAATAACCCTGTTCGTGCAACTGCCACAGCTGTAACTAACGCGCAAGGTGTTGTTATATCAATTACTATAACAAATGATACGGATAATGGTTTTTATTACAAAGGCGCAACTCCATCTGACCCTACAAATGCAACTATTGTTTCAATAGGAGGGATTAACCTTGCAGGTAAAACATTTACATATGATAAAATTATAGAAAATGGTATTTGGAAAAGTATATCTAATATTTTAGGCGCAGGGAATACTGGTTTTACATCATCGTCATCAAGCCTAGAAGTTGTACTTTCCGAACCATTACAACCATCTGCAGACACCGCAATAATAACACCAGTTCTACAAGGCCAAAAAGGAAGTATAACCAGTTTAACACTTACAAATGCTGGTTCTAAATATTATAAGCCATCTATAAGTGTGGCTGATACAAACCTAGTGAACCCCGTTGCCGCAACAATGCCTACATTATATAGGTTGTCATAATACACATTCAACGTACCTTAAGTATACATTGAAGTTAATATGTCAAATATAAATCGAATATCACCTTATTTTTATTAAATTATTAATGATTAAAATAATAATTATATATAGTAATATGAAAAATAAATTAATTAGTTTGCAAGTTATTTTTACATTATTATTAATTATATCTGGTGCATTGTATCTAATATATATTTTTAGAAATAGAGAAAACTTTGATAGTGGAAGATATACTTGGAAATACGGGGAAGGATTAAGTTGCAAAGGTGATTTAAATACGAATACCGAATTACAAAATATCAGCTCGTATTTTAATAGATTGGATTATGAAAAATATTCCACAACAAAATATAACAAAACTAATATAAAAAATCCGGGTCATCTATATGCCGCTTATTGCGATATAATGAGTTATAATGATTTATTAGCATATAAATGTTTAAAAATATCACCAAGCGATTTGTCCAAAAAAATGGATACAAATAATATTAAAAATATATTTGAAACCATATATATATATAATGAAAGCAGTTTGTACAGTTATTTATTAGCAAAAATACAAAAGCTAACAACAACAAATATAAAATTACAGGGTCCTATATATGTATGTATGTCGCAATCACCTTATTTAAAATACGCATATGAAAAAATAAATCCACCCATATCTAAATGGTTAGATGCACGGATAGATATATTAAATAATAAAAACCCATATTATTCTGAAGTAATTGATAGCAAAGGTAAACAAAGCATTACGACGAACACATATTCATATGACGATGATACGACAAATACTTTTTCATATGACAATAATGAAAAACAAAAAATATTATCATTAGTATTTGACAAGACTGGAAACCCGAGCATTGTGGCAAATACAGATACATTTGATAATGATATGACAAACACATATTCACAAGATGATAAACAAACACGAAATATATCATCATTGTATGCGCAAATATTAATAATATTACCTATGTATGACAAAAATATGAAACTTAAAAAAGAGAAAATAGATGAACAAAAAGTGGTTATAGACGACTTTTTACAAAAAACAATAAGCGCGCATCATACGCATAATGATATGTGCTTCATAAAATGTAATAAATCATCCACCATTAATTGCGGATGCTTAAATATGAATGACAAAAATGTTGATTCGAGAATTAATACATTCAATTATCAAGATGGAGGTATAAATAATGCAACATTCGATTTTCCAAGATATACTTCAAAATGCATAGACCATACAAATAATAATACTGCAACTGATTTTAGTATGATGTATTTTGTAAATCCGTACTCTGATAATTATATAAATGTTATAGAAGACCCTGACGGAGAAAAGGTTGAAGAAGCAGAAGGAGATTTAGTTGAAGGCGCAGCTGCACCGGCGTCATTTACACCTTATCGTAAGGACGAATTTGATGGCATACAAGATAGTGTAGACACGGCAAAGGCAATAATGACACCTGAATTTTATGATGCATTTGACAAGTCAAAGGGAACCATGAAACTTGAATCGCAATATAGTAAAAAAATGTAATTTTAGTTTCCTGTAGTTTCTTTTCTCATTGCGGTTGAGCAATCTTTGTAGTTTTTACACTATCAACATTATCATCAACGTCGTCATCATCATCGTCTTTTATAAAACAATATTTTTTAATTGCAACTTCAATAGGGAGCATCTTGTATTCTTCTACTGTTTCCCAAAACATATTAATTTTTGGAATAATAGTTTCCCACGTTTTTGAATTAAAATTTACACGCTGAATTATCATTTCATCTAATTTCCAATATGTATATTTACTAAACTTTAACCCATCGCTGTTGTTGTCGCAATTATTTTTTTGATTAATAATATATTCTATGCATTCTTTAGGTGTTTTATTGGGTTCGCTATAAAAATACGTGTATTCGCCTTTGGAATTGTAAAACTCCGCAATAACACCATGGTTCATATTCATAATAGTATCGTCAATATCTAAATATTCTTCTTCGGTTTCTATTGATTTAAATACACATTCAATATAATCACATTCATTAAGCTTGCATACTGCCAACTGTCCTTGTATTTGCATCTTGTATTTATCTGGTATTACCCCGTCTGTAATTTTTCGCGAATAAGGGCATTTAATCTCAATCATTATACCAATCTCATTAATACCATCTGGCGAAGCTCCAAAATGTTTATTATCCACATCGCATAATAATCCAAAATCATGAATATTTATATTATTCATTTTTTGCGAATAACAACGCGATGCCATAGGTTCAAACATTGTGCCCCATTTTAAAGCAGGAATACTATTATAATTTATATTGTCAATTATAATATTCGCTTTTTTCTTTGCCAATTTAATGCTGATATTTCCGCCTTTTACTGCATCATATAGGTCGCTCGCAGTCAATCGTGTTTTCCTTGCTTCAAACCACTCGACGGACCTTTGCTTCATTAGCGGCAAAGTTAATAATGCTTTTAATTCAACTCTGTATTTTTTAATTTCAACTAACCTTTTATTAATTATATCATAATTAATGCATTTATTCGTTTTACTTAATATACTGTATATTTTTTTAGAAACTTCGTCAATGTCAAAATCAGCCTTGTCTCCTAACTCTGTGATATTCGTTAGAAATTGCAAAAGACACTTGTCTATGTCTTGATTTATATCTGTCGAAGACATATACATATATGTATAATAACGTGCTTTATATTTATATACTTTCTTATTAATGTGGTGCAATATTAGACAGCTCCTCGCTACATTTTTTTTTATATGATTTCGAACTTTTAAGCTTCTTATCATATGCTGCATTTATTTGATGTATTAACTTCTTACTGTTAAAATCTAACACAGAAGGGTCTGTAGTCATTTTTTGTGTTTTAGACTTCGCTTTTGTCTTCTCTTCGTAAATATCAAGTACTTCTCGCGTCTTATTATCAATTAACATATCAAATGCACAAGTGTCCATTGCCGACAGATAGGGTTAATTACGTGGTTAGTGTTAGATATTAATATAATCAATTTTTTATATATAAATTAGATACTCTATATACTTGAACTACCTACTTATGCGATACTTCTTTGATATTAATTTGATTATTAAAAATATCTATATATTGATATGAGTTATTTCCAAATGAACGCGATATTCCTGTATCTGTATACCATATAAAATCATTAATTAGTTTTACTCTTTCTACAACAGTATGCCCTACAAACATATAAGCACACCCTAATCTATCTCGTAAGTTGCTTAAATCATCCTTTTCATTTAAATCTCTTGTCCATAATATACCATCTGAATCTAAAATTATTTTGTCAAATATCTCCTTATCTTCAATTAAAATTGCATTATTCTTTATAAAGTTCTTCCAAATTGTATTGATATATGATATGTCTTTGTTATATTTTGCAAGTATATTTAAATGTTCTAATGTCAATCCTGCGTGGCAAAACAATAATGGGCCTATTTTAACAATTAAAGGACGTTGAGATAATATCGCAGATAATGTTCCTCCAGGTTTGAATAATTCTTGGCGGTTATAGTTATTATTTAAACTCATAGGAGATACATAAGAATAATTACCTATAATATTCATTAATTCGTGGTTCCCTATTAATGATATAACACGACCGCCTTTTGATTGTGCAATTTTATGTAGCAGATTTGTAAAATATATCATTTCTACATCTGGCAACACTTCCCAATTATCCAGTTGTGGGTCTCTATTTATACTATCAACTTGGTCTCCCATTTGTACAACAATTGTATTAAGCGGTTCTGCAATCCACTCTATGTTCTTATTAATTATTTTTGCGTCTATTAATATATCCTTAAATCGCCTAATGTCTCCATGAATATCGCCAATAATAACTATACGACTATTATATTCATATTCAAATATAATATCTTCATTAATCATAGTAATAATTCAAATATATCTTGTAATATATATATTAATATATATTATTATATACTAAATTATATATATACTAAATTATATATATACTAAATTATATATATACTAAATTATATATATACTAAATTATATATATACTAAATTATATATATACTAAATTATATATATACTAAATTATATATAAAAAATACAATATATTTATTTATAATTATGATTAAACTTAATTTATATGTTGTATATAGCGAAGAATTAGTGAATAGACAGCCTACAATCAATAGTACCATTTCGGTAGTTAAACAAATATGTGAGCAAAAAAACATAGAAATCAAAATAAATATTATTTCAGAGCCAAGCAAGGAGCATATTAATAAGTATATTAACAATTTTAATACAAGGGTTAATTACGATAAGTTTGAGGCTAATAATATATATAATGATTTAATAATGCCATTGAATGTATGCCAAATATCTAATTTTGAAAAGCACCGATATATATATAAATACATATTAGATAATTTCAATAAAGAGGATGATGACAAAAATCTTCATTTAATTATAGAAGATGATGTTATTATATCAAATGATTACATAAATAATATTGTTGAGTTAATTGACGATTTAAATGCAACGAATAATGATAAGGAGGATTGGGACATTTTATTTACTTGCCTTAATATTATAAATAACCCAGCGAAGTTTGTTAATATTAATGAATTATACAACATCATTATCTCAAAGGCAAGTTATATTATTAAGAATAGGGAATTTTGTGAAAAATTATATAATGCAACTGATAAGTTTAAATTAAATATTAAATTAACCTTGTCAAAGTTTATCAAAGACAATAATTGCAAGGCATTATCATATAACAAAATTACGTTTATCGAAGGTTCTAAATTAGGATTATATCCGTCGTCTGTAAACTCTAATAACTATTTATTTTTAAACAACAATTATATTGCTCTTAAGCAATTATCTGAAAAAAAAGATTTAACTGACGAAGATATTAAAAACGCCGAAAAAATATACAGCAATACTTTAAATATTCCATCAGTTGATATTCAAAATGTTATGGGTATAATCTATTATAATTTCAAAAATTATAAAAAAGCAAAAGAATATATGTCTGCATCTTTGATGTCCTTCAAAAAATGCAAGGGATATACTATTATGAAAAATAATGAAATTTTATCTAATGCAATAAATATATATAAATATGAGCAAGATATGTTAGATGAATGTATATCATGTAAATCTAAATATTCATAATTCATATTTAAGATGATTCTAACGCTGACATTCGCTCGCAAATTTCATTTATTTTTGTATTTAATTGCGCTACAACATTAACAAGATTATCAAACTTTGATAAAAGGTCATTCATAGGAGCAAGCTCATCCTTTGTTGCGAGGACAGCAAGCTCATCCTTTGTAGCAAGCTCATCCTTTGTAGCAAGGGAAACGAGTTCATCCTTTGTTGCAAGGGAAACGAGCTCATCCTTTGTTGCAAGGGAAACGAGCTCATCCTTTGTAGCAAGAACAGCAAGCTCATCTTTGGTTACGAGGACAGCAAGCTCATCCTTTGTTGCGAGGATAGCAAGCTCATCCTTTGTTGCG
>Ga0209500_10001266_pt1 | contig 19213 bp, 20 predicted proteins | sample S_140212_EF_Meta_FD_187323 | JGI IMG/M metagenome (GOLD analysis project Ga0209500, IMG submission 187323) | Freshwater microbial communities from Lake Simoncouche, Canada to study carbon cycling - S_140212_EF_MetaG (SPAdes) (version 2) | ecosystem: Environmental > Aquatic > Freshwater > Lake ... | reverse complement strand
GTGAGTTCCAGGAGAAACACAGCATTGCCAGTTTGATTGGTGCCCCTCCGGGCTACGTGGGCTTTGATGACGGCAATGTGGGTGGCGGCAAGTTGATCAGCGACGTTTCCAAGCACCCGTTCAGTATCCTGTTGTTTGACGAAATTGAAAAGGCACACCCAGATGTGGTCAACATCATGTTGCAGATGCTGGACGAAGCCCGGATCACCGGCAGCAGTGGCAAATCAGTGGATGTTAAGAACTGTATCATTATCATGACCAGTAACCTGGGTGCTAGAGACAATGAAAACAACAACATTGGCTTTGGTCAGTCGTTAGAAAAGACCGGCGAAGAAGACCGTGCTATGAAAGAGTTCTTCAAGCCGGAACTGCGTAACCGCATTGACAAGGTGTGCAAATTTAACAAGTTGGACAAGTTAGCTATTAAAAAGATTGTGGTCAAGTTCACAGCAGAGTTACAAGAAACTCTGTTGACCAAGAACATTCGTCTTACATTTGCCGAAGATGTGATCGACATGCTGGCAGACAAAGGCTACGATCCCAAGATGGGTGCTCGTCCATTGAGTCGTAAGATTGACGAACTGATCCGTGTACCACTTAGCAAGCGTATCTTGTTTGATCAAATTGCTGACTGTGCAATTCATGCCAGTATGGTCAACGATCATGTGGAATTCACAACCACATCATTGCTGACTGTGCCTGGCCCTGGCGTCAACGACGAAGGATACATTGTAATTGATCAATTTACTCCCAACATTCAATGATGTCAGTAAAGATCGGTTGTTTTATGATCAATACCGATACTGCATGACCGGCAGCCTGCGTGAGGCAGGCTGTATGCGTAAACTTGATCATGCCGCAATTGATCACGTGGTGTCAGTGCGCAAAGAGTGGGTAGGTCGATTACATGACTACTATTCTTCAAATCGTGCTATCACAGATGATGTAGTAAAAAATTTACACAACATGTGTGACGTGTTGATCAATACCAAACATCAGCATAAATTGGTAATAGAGCACGGTCAGATACGAGTGTACGCTAATGAGCCCGAACTGTTCTCTGAAATAACGGATGCTGTGCCAGGCCTTAAGTATCCAACATATACACAAGCAGTGATTGATCGCCCCAGAGACTCTGTTCGTCTTAAAGAATCTGCATACACACATCGCACATACTTGCGATCAGTTGTGGTAAACGATCAACAAAAACGATCAATTAGTCAACTCCTAAAGAATCAAGAAGGTGTCAGACTGAGCCCTGGATTAAAGTCCTGGGCATCAAATACCAACTGGCGCGGCTGGACTGAATCTTATTACTTTGTGGATCACACGGATACAGGCTGGATGACCATGCTGAGTTTGGTATATCCTGGACTGATAAAAAACACAATTCAAATCATAAAATCATAAGTAATATACTATGGCAAAAATACACGAAGAAATAGTTGTGATCAAACTATCAAAATTGGTCCGAGATACAGATACTGGCACCGAAATTGCCACAGCTGACATTGTTGCGGCGCTACAAAGCGTGGCAGAAGAACTGGCTGGCACAGGCGTTGTGGTAGAAGCGGAACGAGCATAACATGTCTATCACAACGTTGACATTACTAAGCGATCTGGTCACTGGTACCCCAAACGGCAACTATGATGGCAGCACTGTTGACTTTGAAAGCGATCCTGTTAAAGCAGTGGGCTACTATCAAGGGCAAGGCAGTTTAGAAACTGTGTTTATCACTGTGGAAAACTTCCCGGGCAAAATAACCCTGCAGGCAACCTTGGATTTTGATCCTGCCGATGCCAACTGGTTTACTGTGTTTGAATACGGTGATGGATCTACACCTGCAACTGACTTTAGATACCCTGTTAATTTGACCGGTAATTTTTCCTGGTTAAAAGCAGTAGTAACCAGTTTTGAAGAATACGAAAGCGGACTTGCTTACATCAACAGTGTAACAGTTTCGTACTAAGGAATAATCATGGATAAAACAACAGTTAAATTTGATCTCACCTCTTCTGACTATGCCGCCGCACTGGGGTTCGAAGTGTTGCTGGATGATAAAGTATTATTGTCAATAGAGCATGTACTAGAACCGACTCCTGTGAGTTTAGAAATTCTCGATGACGAAGGCGAACATGAGTTTAAGTTTGTGATGAAAAACAAAACTCCGGAGCACACAGTTGTAGATGCTGATGGTAATATTATCAAAGATGCAATGTTATCTATTGCTAATGTTGCATTTGATGAAATTAAATTAGGCCATATTTTTGTTGGTCAAAGTGTGTATCATCACAGTTTTAACGGATCACAAGCACCCTTCGAAGACGAGTTCTTTGGTGACATGGGTTGTAACGGCTATGTTAGTTTACGGTTCACAACACCAATTTATCTGTGGCTACTAGAAAACATGTAAGCATAAATATGCTATAATGAATTATCTAGTAATTTACCCAGGGCGTTTTCATCCATTCCACAAAGGTCACAAGGCCAGTTATGATTGGCTGGCCAAACATTATGGTGATGCCAGTGTGTACATCGCTACCAGTGGTGTACAAGCACCGGTTACAAGCCCTTTTAGCTACAGTGATAAAGTAATGATGATGACCAAACTAGGCATTCCTGCCAGTCATGTTGTCAATGTAAAAAATCCATATCAGGCTGTGGAAATTACCAGTGCTATTCCTGACGAAGAAAAAGCCAACACAGTGTTGATATTTGCTGTGAGTGCCAAGGATGCAGAACGTTTTAATTTTGCTCCTAAAAAGGACGGCACACCTGGTTATCTACAACCCCTGCCTAAAAATAAAAAATCAATCAAGCCCATGACCAAACACGGCTATGTTGTTGTTACCCCAACTATTAACTTCCGAGTAAATGGCGTGGATGCTAACTCTGCATCCGAAATACGTAAAATGTATCTCAAAGGCAACGACCGCGATCGGGATCAAGTAATTGCTGACTTGTATGGTCAACCGGATCCGGCAATTCGAGCAGTGTTTGATAAGAAATTAGGCATTTCCGAACAGGCCCAGAACTATATTCGCGAAGCCAGACAATTTGGCAATGTCAAGGTTGTGGAATGGCTGGAGAATGTGTTACAATTAGAAAAACAAGTAAACAGCGTACATGCTGATTTTACACACATCAACCCCGATTATATAGACGAAAAAACTTATAATCGCTAATCGCTCGGAGTACGGAGTATGAAGATAGCAGTAGCAAGTGACGTTCATCTGGAATTCGGTGACTTAGAACTATACAACAACAACGCAGAAGTATTAATTCTTTCTGGTGACATTCTTGTGGCCAAGGATATGACACAGCGTGACCCGCATGGAGTTATGGGGCCAGATTACCGCAGTAACCGTTATCACACTTTTATGCAGGAATGTTCTGCACGTTTTCCACATGTGATTTATATCATGGGTAACCATGAGCATTACAACGGCGACTTTGCCACCACAGAAACACATTTAAAAGAAGTGCTGGGTTACTTGCCAAACGTATACCTGTTGGAAAAAGAAATTAAAGTTATTAATGGTATTACGTTTATCGGTGGTACATTGTGGACAGACATGAACAACGAAGATGCCACTACGCTGTATCACATGAAATCAATGATGAATGACTTTAGATGTGTACGCAATGGCACAAGCAATCGATTCATGCCCGAGGATGCAGTTAACGAGCATGTAAAATTTAAAGGTTATATTCAGCAAATTGTTGAGGGCAAGTTAGACCAAAAGTTTGTTGTCTGCGGGCATCACTCACCTAGCAAATTGAGCACACATCCACGCTATGCAGATGACATGATTATGAACGGCGGATACAGTAGCAACATGAATGATTATATCCTAGATCATCCGCAGATCCGTCTGTGGACACACGGGCATACACACCATGTGTTTGACTACATGATTGGGTCTACACGTATCGTGTGTAACCCACGTGGTTATGTTGGCTACGAAGATCGTGCTGAAGAATTTGAATTAATTACAGTAGAAATCTGACCTCAAAAAAATCACACCGATAAGCAAAGTTAGTAAATATCTGACTAACTTTTTAAGGAAAATATGGCCGAAGAACAAAACGTAACAGGCAAAATGCCTGATGTTGTACCCACAACAGACATCCCATCAGTGCCACAACAGCTAGGTGGGCAACAGGCAGGTGGGCAACAACAAATCCAAGTAAACATTGATTACTTAAAAACCACCCGTGTTCACATTTGCATGCCATGTTACGGCGGTATGTTGACTGAGTCAACATTTATGAGCTATATCAAATGGTCAAACACTGCACGTCAGTTGGGCATTGATTGGACCATGGAAACACTCACAAACGAAAGTTTAATCAGTCGTGCTCGTAACACTATGGTTGCCAAGTTCTTGGCCAATCCAGATTCAACGCACTTGATGTTTATCGATGCTGACATTGGATGGGAACCATGGCACCTGCTGGTCATGTTAAACCGTGACGTGGACGTTATTGGTGGATTGTACCCAATGAAATCCTTGCCAATCAAGTGGTGCGTGAACGGATTTGACGGCGCAGAAGAAGGTGCAGATGGCTTGCAAGAAGTTAGTAAAACAGGCACAGGTTTCTTCTTGGTCAAACGCCATGTATTTGACAAACTAAATGCACACCCTGCAACCAAGCCGTTTATCAACGACATTGGATTACCAGTGGAACTTAACCCGCACATGAAAACCTACTTTGATACAGCAGTGCGTGAAAACCGTTACTATTCAGAAGACTGGACATTCTGTGAAAACTGGCGTGACCTAGGCGGTCGTGTTTGGGTTGACAAACGTGTGTTGCTACGTCACACAGGCACATACACATTTGCGCACGAGTCACAAGAAAAACTGATCACTGATGTTACACCCATGGTTGAAGCAAGACAAGCAGCCGCCAGAGCCGCTGCCGTGCCTGCACCAGCAAAAACCAAAGTGTTGGCATCAAGCAAAAAAGCCAGTAAAAAGAAATAAACTGCTAGTTTAATAACCAACCCAAAAGCCACTTTACCCAGTGGCTTTTTCATTTGCGCTAAATATTACAATCATGAATATTTCTGAACTGGATTCCTACAACCTTGCTGATGCTGTTAAATTTAATGAACAGTTAAACCCACGTATCTGGCAGGGCAATAAAATGCGACCACAGGTGCGGGCCAAACTGTTACAAATTGCTGAAGACTTTAAACAAAGTTTGGGGATTGGCGATTTGAACGTCAAAGACATCACCTTGTCCGGCAGCAATGCTTCTTACACATATACTCCACATTCTGATATAGACCTGCACTTGGTTGTTGACCTGCCCCAAGCAGATGTGAGTGAAGTTTATCGAGAACTGTTTGATGCTAAAAAGTTTCAGTACAACGAAACACACAATATTAAAATTGGCGGTTACGATGTAGAACTCTACGTGGAAAACGCCAACAAACCAGCAGTCAGTCAAGGCATGTTCAGTGTGCTGAATGATGACTGGATCAACATTCCACTTAAAAAGCGTTCCACAGTGAACGACACTGCGGTAAAAAGCAAGTACGATGTGATTAAACATCGCATTGAATCAGCTGTTAAATCTGCAAACCTAAAACGCTTGACCAACACTGCTGCCAAGATTAAAAAGATGCGTCAAGCTGGCCTTGATGCTCACGGCGAACTAGGTCCAGAAAACATTGCTTACAAGATGCTACGTTCACAAGGTGTCATACAACAACTGTATGATGCCAGAACCGCTGCTAAAGATCGAGCACTGAGTCTTAAAGAACGCACAATTGAAATTGATAAACCATTTAAATTCACCTACGGATTCAAAGCCACAGAAGATGTAGGCGCAAGCTGGGACGGAGTAAGTCCCACAACACAGATGTTCTTGAATGAAGAACCCAAGTCAGATGAAGATATACTCACAGACTTTGTGGAGTTTTGTGTTGCCGAATTGCCAATTGAACAGATGCCACGCATTCGGTTGCGTAAAGATCCACAGTGGCCCGTGCGGCACAAGACGTTTGGTCGCTACAACAACGATGAAAAAATGTTAGAGGTAGCCTGGGGACAACGACACATCATGGATGTGTTGCGCACAGTGGCACACGAACTCACACACAAGCATCAACACGAACGTGATGGCAGTGACATGGGATCTGACGCAGGCGAAACTGGCAGTCCATATGAAAACGAAGCCAATGCTCGTGCCGGTGTACTCATGCGTGACTATGCCAAACTGCACCCTGAGTATTTTGCTGCCGGCCAAGCAGATGATTTAGCAGAAGCATCAGGCTACATTCCCACAAAGAAGCAGGCTCGAGATCCACGCTTTAGCATGGCTCTTACCAAAGATGTACGTCCCGGTGCTGTAGGTAAGGAAGCAAACAAGTTAGGACTAAAGACTGACAGTCAGGGACATCCGGGATTGTTAATGACCGGGCTGGCCAATGCACTGCGCGAGTTTAAAGAAACTGGAAAAACGTCCGGTAAAAGTTATGGATACAACTCTACACCCTTGAGCCAAGTGCCCGGCGAACGTGAAGATGAACTGGGCAATCAAGAAGCAACAGGTCCCGAGTTTCCCCCTGAAATGCCTGCAGGCACAACCAAGATTGATGTGACTGATCTAACCGACTGGTATCGCTTGGGTATGGATATCAGTGACTTGGATGATGCTGATCCAGCGGATTACAATCAAGGTCCTCCACAAACAGTCGTTGTATTTCCCAGCGATGAAGCAGAGCAAGGTTACTTAAAACAGTTCAAACGTCTGGGACTAAAAACACACGACATAGATCCTGATGTAGAAGGTGGCGAGGATGTCACAGACAAGCATCAACCCAAAACAGACGAAGATTTAATTGCCGAAGGTATTGATGACATGTTGTTTGAAATCAACATGAGCACAGGTAGCCTACGTCGCGAAGCTGCCAAGACCGGCGCCATTGCTGGCATGGAATTTGAAATGATTGTGCCCAACGTTGAAGGTGGCGATGACGATGGGGACATGGAAGCCGATTACAGTTTGGACGAAGGCATTACTAGTATTCAGGAGGCTTATGACTTCTTCTATGATGGCGATTACAACAGTCGCGGCGATGTCACTAGACTACGCGATAAGATGCAAAATGAATACTACGAATGGTTAAGCGAGCAGTTTGACAGCCGTTGGGACAGTGACGAGTCGGAATTTGTCTACAATTACATTAAAGAAAACGCTAGCACAGAAGAAATTGCAGAAATATTAGGCATTGAACTTGACGCAGACAACTATCCAGACACCGTTGATCGACAAGCATATCGCGATGCCACAGATAAAGTCGTTGAAGAGGGCTACGGCAACTACTGGTATGACCAAGCACGTGAAAGTGCGCAAGAAGATTTTAATCAGAATGCAGATTTAGAATCAGAATGGCTGGAGTCCCGTGACTTGAATACCATGCAAGATATTGAAAATGAATACAACATGAATTGGCCTCACTGGTATTCACAGGGTGGTGGCGAAGCCAGCATTGAAGATGTTGCCAACGAATTCCAGGATGCAATAGGACGTGACGTTCGGGCCAGCGGCAACTACCACAGTGGCGGGGTAACAAGACCCAGCCCAACAGCACAACACTATATTGTAGAACCTGATGGCAGTTTAGAAGCCGATGACAACGATGATGTGGGCTTGGAGTTTGTATCACCACCACTACCCATTGATGAAATACTCAGCGACTTGAACAAAGTCAAACAGTGGGCCAAGGTATATGGATGCTATACAAACGATTCAACAGGCCTGCACATCAACATCTCAGTGCCCAACTACAGCAGAGAAAATTTGGACTTTGTTAAGTTGGCATTGCTAATGGGCGACGAGTATGTGTTAGACAATTTTGGTCGTGCCGGCAATACCTACGCTAAATCAGCAATGAAATTAGTGCGTGATCAAGTGCGTCAAAAGCCTGACGAAGCTGAACGTTTGCTGGACAAAATGAAAGGCAACCTGGATAGTTTGGCAAGTAAGGCCATACACTCTGGAGTTACTTCCAAATATACAAGTATCAATACCAAAGACGGACACATTGAGTTCCGTTCGCCCGGTGGCGATTGGCTGGATGAAAACTTTGACAAGATTGAAAACACCCTGTTGCGTTTCACAGTGGCCATGAGTGCGGCCCTGAATCCAGAAATGTATCGCGAAGAATATCTAAAGAAACTGTACAAGTTGTTGACACAGGATGACAAAGGGTCTGACACTATCAAGTACTTCAGTGAATATGTGGCAGGCAAGATTCCTGCTGCCGCCCTGCGTAGTTTTGTTAAACAAGCACAACTAGAGCGCAAGTTAAAGCAAGGCGACACCGAAGGTAAGAAATATTGGTGGCGTGTGGGCCGTCCAGGATTTGGTGCCAGTGTTGAAGTGGTTGCTACCAGCAAGGAAGAAGCCATTGAAAAAGGCAAAGCAGAATACCCAGATTGGGCTGATGCTAAAGATATGACTGCTAAACCATTGAGTCCTTATAACGAGCCGCCGATTAAAGACCCTACAGGCGATGCTGAGTTAGATAGCATACATCAAGAACTCGGGTTACAGGCACCTGCCAGCTATGAAATTTACAACAGACAAACTGGTAACTCAGTAGAAGATGCACCTGCTAGAGTAACTAATGACGCAGAAGCAATTGCTCATCTTGAAGATTATTTTGAACATGGTCCGCATGGATTACAACCCACTCAAGCCGCACGTATGTTTAGCATTAGGTCTGTGCGCAGGCAAGCTAGTCCTACTGCACCCAGAGGTAGAGAATACCAAATCTTTGATCAAAACAGTCAACAAACTGCGGCAGCATTCTTAGCACCAAGTGACGAGGCAGCATTGGCCAGACTGCTTCAGTATCAGCGTAGTCACCCCGATGATCCCTATGGTGTGCGAACTGCCAATGGTGTTGAAGTGGTTGACATAGACATGCCAATAGCCCCGGGTCGTGCGGCCACAAGCCCAACAGGACAGTGGAAGATTGTTGACGGATTAAATCGTGAAGTGTTCCGTTTCCGTCCTGCAGAAAACACCAGAGCCAAAGCTAATGAATTGGCTGCTGTATGGGCAAGAGAAAACAACTTTGACGGCAACTACCAAGTGGAGCCCGCAGAAGAAGCACAATCAGGTAGTACAACAGACCTGGCACAACAACGAGCTGTACCTGGCACATTCACCGGTGCTTGGCGAGTGGTAGATTCTGACACCGGACAAGAATTATATAGATTCTCAGGCATCGGCAATCGACAAGCAGATGCCAACCGTGTGGCCGCAGATTGGCTAAGACAAAATGGTCCAGAAGATGCAAACATGACAGAAATTGAAGTTCTGCCAATCGTGAGTTGATATGCGAGCTACAGAATTTATAACCGAAGCATTTGATAAACCGTATGAACTACTTCGATGGGAAAAGGGCGACTTTGGTGATGTAGACGCAATAGCACGATTAGATGACGGAACTTTTCTAAGTATTATGTTCAACAAAGGATTTAGTAAAGATTCAAAAGAGGAAGCATGGAGTGTTGAATTCTATAGAAACAACAGCCAAGAAGTCACAGGCGAAGGCGATCAACAACGTGTGTTTGCCACTGTGTTAAGTGCTATACAAACGTTTATTAAAAAGTATACTCCTAATAGAATAACCTTTTCAGCCAGTAAAGAAGTTGAGCAAGGACAAAACGCACAAAGTAGAGCTAGGCTATATGATAGTTTAGTACAGCGTTATGCTAGAGCATGGGGTTTCAGAGCTTTTCGTGCAGACACTGGCAACAAAGTTATATACGAATTGTCTAGAATACAAAAAGAAATCGAAGAAAACTTTGCGGATGGTAAAAATCCTGGACGCAAGGGTTTGAGTCGCAGAGTGGGCATACCTAAAAAAGCCACACTAGGCAAGCTGGAAAAGATTGCTCGATCCAGTACAGGCGAGCGCCGCAGGATGGCACAGTGGCAACTAAATATGAGAAGAGGTAAGAAAAAATGAGATCAAGTGAATTCGTATTCGAAAAGTGGAGCGAAAAATACAAAAGCAGTATTAACTGTAGCCACCCTCGAGGCTTTTCACAAAAAGCACACTGTGCCGGTAAAAACAAACAGAATGAATCTGTTGAGATGGAGATGGTGTGTGAAGCGTGTGGCATGTGTGAAACACATGGCAATGTAAATGAAATTAAAAAAGGTGCTAAAGACTCAAATGGCTATACCCGTTGCTGGCCTGGCAAACATGCTGAAGGCACCAAAAAGGGCAAGAATGGTGGGCAAGTTCGCAACTGTGTGCCCAACGAATCGCAAGGTGTGGCGGAAGGCTTAACAGAAGAGTTTGATCTTATTGAATCTATTGTTGAAGGCATTGCTGAACACAATGGCGTAGATGCTGAAGCAGTATGGGCGGACTTAGAATCTCTAACTGAAGATGAGTTGTATGCGTTTGCTGTGACTTCTCAGTTGAATGAAGACTGGCAGAAAGCCAACAAGCGCGACAAAACAGATGGCATGAGTCAAAAGGCTGTAAATTCTTATCGCAGAGAGCATCCTGGATCTAAACTAAAGACTGCTGTGACTACCAAGCCCTCAAAGTTAAAAAAGGGTTCAAAAGCCTCTAAGCGCCGCAAGAGTTATTGTTCACGCTCACGTGGACAAATGAAGATGCACAATATTTCATGTGCTAAGACTCCAGACAAGGCTATTTGTAAAGCACGACGTCGCTGGAACTGTTAACTACGCAACTTAGCAAGTCTTAGTAGTCTAAATAGACTGAACCACATCCAGCCTATATCAAATTCAAACCAACGTCTGCTTAGTCTAGGGTTAGCAGGCTCTGCATGGTGATTATTGTGCAACTCCTCTCCCCCAATCCATATACCCCAGGGCATTAAATTGGTTGATTTGTCTTTGGTATCAACACTCCTATACCCCCACCAATGTCCAACTCCGTTAATAACACCTGCGGCGTGAAAAGGAATCCAGAGCATTTGTATACCCCATATCAATATGCCCCACGCACCAAATAGCACAACATCAATAATGAACATTAATAAAATGCCTAGTCTACTGTGACGAGTGTACACATTGCGTTCAATCCAATCGTCCGGCGTGCCAGCACCATATTGTTGTACCATTTCAGCATCTTTGCTGGCACTGTGATACAGGCCTGCGCCACGAAACAGCACACGGCCTATGCCGTACACATGCGGACTGTGTGGATCACCCTCTTGTTCAGTGAATCTGTGATGCTTACGATGTATTGCTACCCATTGTCGTGTAACCATGCCTGTGGTCAGCCATAGCCAAGCTCGCATAAAGTGTTCTAGTACAGGAGCAAAGATGATACCGCGATGTGCTTGCCCGCGATGTAGGTACAATGTAACACAGATTATAGTAATGTGTGTGACTATTAAGGTATAGATAAGTTCAGTCATAGTGTATTTAAGTAGAACTACTGATTTATAACCACTGCTAAATTGCTAATTTAACTATGCGGTTAATTACGCTAAATACAGTATGAAACAGTTTATTCGTGTGCTATGTGACGTTGATTGTGCTTGGACAGATCCTGCGCCAGTGTATCGTGTGTACGTGGATGACGAATTATTTGCTGAAAGAACCTGGCGATGGCGGGATCAGTATCTGGAAGAAATGATACAGATTGAAGCAGAGCCCGGTGAATATGTAATCAGCTATGAACTTGTTGATTCTCCTGGAGCAACCATACGTGTTTCGAATATGCGTGTGGATTATGGGCCAGGCAAAATAGTAGATAACACATTAAAGATACTGAAATGAGAGCACAGGAATTTATCAAAGAAAATGCGTCAGTTGGCAGCACCAGTTCTGGCAGTGTGGCCACAGTGGCCATGCCCATGGGTGGCATGCAGTCAAGAAATCCCGATAGTTTCTTTTCTGGTAAATATACCACGGACCCTTTTCCCAACACACCGAAAAGTATGAGAAAGAAAGCAAGGAAAACAAATGTTAAGTGATTTACTAAAGACCTATTTGGCCAGTACATTTTCGTACTATTTAAAAGCACACTATTTCCACTGGAATGTAGAAGGACCTGACTTTGGTGAATTACACGAATTCTTTTCCAACATCTACGAAGATTCCTATTCAGCTGTGGATCCCATTGCTGAATACATCCGTACCACAGAAGAATATGCTCCTGGCAGTCTCAGCCGCTTTTTAGAATTAACGCAGATCCCAGATCAAACCAAAGTGCCACGTGCTCGACTGATGCTGGAAGAATTACTCGCAGACACCCAAACAATGATTGGCATGAGCAAGCAGGTGTTTGATGCTGCCTCTACCGAAGGTCGTGAAGACATTGCAAACTTTGCTGCCGAACGCCAAAGCCAACATGGCAAGTATCAGTGGCAACTGAAAAGTTACTTAAAGGACTCGAGGGCATAACATGGATGAAATTTATAGTATAATGCAGAGGCTTGCATTGATTGAAAGCACTATCACTCCAGATAATGTTACCAAAGGATTGAACGCACAACAAAAATCTGTGCCGCAGATGCCTGCATTATTTAAAATGCCTGACCAAGGTCCTGTACTGGGTGGAGATCCTGATAAGAAAGCCTCCAGTGCTGGCTACATGGTTGGCTCTAATGAAAGTGAAGAACCTGAGCAAGATGCACTGGAAGAAGAAGTTGCAAGTGAAGACAAGCTGGACCGAGTTAAAAAGTCTTTTGCTGATTATCTTGACAGCATCGCTGACGAAAAGAAAGACACTGACTTAAAAGATAAGGTTCGCGTAGATCGTGACATCAGTAAGCGGCCTGCAAAAGATGCCAGTATTGTTGCCAAACAAGTGGTTGGTGTTGCAGAAGACCCGACTGAAGAAGATCCCATTGTACAAATGCCCACAGCACCGGTACAAGAGCCTACCTATGCTGAATCAGCACCGGTTAAAACCATTGCGTTAGAAGATGGTCGTGCTTGTGAAATACATGGCGACGAACGTAATGGATTTGAAATTCGCCACGGTGGCCGTTCATTGAAGAGCCGCTTCAAGAACTTAGACCAAGCACAGATGGCATTGGAAATGTACCAGGCCAGACAACGTAAACAAGATCTGTCAGCCGACTATATTGAGGAAGCATAATGAACCTATTTGACCTATATGAAATGCGAGACTCACGTGACGCATATGAACGTGACGTTGATAACAGCCGCGTTGGCATGAACCAACAGTCTCGTGCAGATGTCACAGGCGAAGAAGAACCCAGTGGCGTCTTTGCTGTGGTGATCGATGGCAGGCCTTGGAAGACTGGCTCCAGCAACGAAATGTTTGGCATTGCTGAACGTGTGGCCAACAAGTATCCAGATAAAAAAGTTGCTGTTAAATGGCCCACTGGTCAGTTGAATGTGATTAAACCAGGAATGGCAGAAGGCTGGAAGGGCGCACTGGCAGGCGGTCTTGCTGGCGCGGCATTGGGCAGTGTAGCTCCGGGATTTGGCACAATACCAATGGCCGCACTTGGCGCATACGCTGGTCATAAAATGGGCGACGAAGGATTTAAGGATCCAGACGCTGAATATAAAAAAGCACAAAAACTTAAACAGCAACAGCAACAAAACAAAGGTGTAACAGAAAGCGATGAATACAGCGCAGTAACTGGTGCTATCACTCGCAGAATCATAACACAACATCCCGAAGTGCTGGCCAAATACGGTCCGGCCATAGTCAGTCAAGCCATTGACGAAATTGCAGACTTTGTGGGAGATGTTGATGAAATTGGCTCCAGTGATGTTTCAGGATGGGTCAGTCAAGTGATCCGTAGCTTAGGGAGATTTGCTCCTGTAAGAGATGAAGGTGTAGCAGAAGGCCACACAGAAGTCAAAGACAAAGAAGGTAAAGTTGTTAGTTGGAAAGACGACTCAGAATGGCACCGAGCTGAAAAAAACAAGCAAGGCCAGCCCAAAGATCCACGTGGTGTAGTCACACACTTGAGCGATGTTGCTCGTCGTAAAACTGCTGCCCAACAAGGCGTGCCAGAAGGTGAAGTAGACAGCGACGGATACTCTGTTGATCACGCTGACTCGGGCGAATACGATTACGAGGGCGACCAAGCAAAAGACCAACTAAACACCATTGTACGTGCGGCTCGCAGACTTGATGGCCTGTTAGATGACGACGAAAACATGCCAGAGTGGGTGCAGATGAAAGTTACCCTGGCTGCCGACTACCTTGACACAGCAGCCGACTACATTGAATCCAATCAAGAACCTGAACTGGCCGAAGGCGACCGAGTTGGCAATATGGATGCCGATGCATTTGACGCGGCAATGGCACGTCTTAAACAGTTAGCAGGCGCCGGGCCGCTAAAGACTGTGTACGACAAAGAAAAACGTGTGTACCGAAACATTCCAACAGCGGTACAACCTAAAAAATGAGAGCGAACGAATATCCAGTATTGCCCGAAGATGACGGATACGATCGTTTCCGCAATCCCTACTCACCAGTATAATGCTGTTAAGTGACTTCAGAATTCGAAACCTAGACAAACTAGATCGCATTCTAGTGGATCTCTGCAGTGAAATTGTTCGAGCCAAACGTGACCACACTGACCTGGGCATGGTTGCTGCCGCAGTGCTAGATCCCAACGACATCTGCGTGAGTGCCATAAACTATCCTGCCAAAGATGGTTCACGTGTACACGCAGAACGTGCGGCAATGGATGCTTACCAGGAACAGTTTGGCAGCATTCCTGCGGGCAGTATCATAATCACCACACTGAGTCCTTGCACAGAAGACATGCCAGATCGTCATGGCGAAAGTTGCACTGACTTGATCAATCGTTCCGGTGTACACAAAGTGTATGCAGGCTACGCAGATCCATCACAGGATGAAGTGCGTAAAAAGTTTCATGTCAAGACCACAACAAACCCACGCATCAAAGAACTGTGCAAGGCGTTTGCTGACACATTTTTAAAAGATCATTTAGACGAGTTATCATTCCTGGGATCACAGTGTACCAAAGACTGTTCCGGTCATCGTGCCGGATATGAATGGTCAAAGCGCAAAGGATTACAGCAGGGTAACTCACCCTGGTCACCAAGTTTTAACAAAGGAGCCGCACTAGCGGTTGCTGGAAAATAAGAACACACCTTAGGACCGGTACTTGTTACCGTAAGTGTGGGGCGGCTACTGCCCTGGACGGCCCGATTCGCTACCGGGAATCCAAAAGTGTAGCACTTTACCAAACTTCTTGCATTATTAAAATAACTCTGTATAATAGTATTTTTACGGAGAACCTTATGACAACAAAAACATTCAACGGCGATCAAAAGATCAAACTCACACAGATCATCAACGAAGGCATGCAAGTCATGCACGAAATTGACACGCTTCAAGGCGGTCTTAACGACACCATCAAAGCCATTGCAGAAGAACTAGAAGTCAAGCCTGCTATCTTAAAGAAGGCCATTAAATTGGCGCACAAGGCGGAATTTGGTAAAGAAAAGCAGGATCACGAAACACTTGAAACAATTCTTGAGACCGTTGGTAAAACTCTGTAATGCTACAACCTCTGCGTTCTTTCGGCAATAAGTCACTGAGGGGCAAGATATGTCTCAGCCCGTTTAACACAGTGCATATCAATATAGCAGGCGATGTACATATTTGTCCGTGTCCAGGCTGGCAGCCGCAACAGGTAGGCAATATCTTTCGACAAACTTTGGACGAAATATTATCGTCTCCTACGGCAGTGGCCATTCGATCTAGTATCATTGACGGATCTTATCAATACTGCAATGAAAAACAGTGTGCGTTGATACTCAATGGTCATCTTAATGATCATTCCAACGTTCCGCCCAACATAGCACAGCAACTTGATGACCCAACTCGTTATCAACACCCAACCACTATTGCATTCAATATAGATCGTGTGTGTAATCTCAGTTGTCCTAGTTGTAGGACCAGTGTTATCAAAAACACAGAAGAACAGATAGCAAAGCAACAACAAATAATTGATACAGTGGTTGCAAACCTTGTACCCAGACAATCTGATTGTGATCTAGAATTTATCACCAGTGGTGCCGGTGAAGTTTTTGCCAGCAACATGGTTATGTCTGTGTTACAACAACTTAGTTTAGACAAATTGCCAAAACTGAGACTTAATCTTCATACCAATGGATTGTTGGCACCCAGTAAATGGCATCAAATACAGCACATTGAATCAGCAGTGTTTTTGGTAACAGTGAGCATTGATGCTGCCACATCTGACACTTACGAGCAGGTTCGTCGTGGCGGCTACTGGCCTGATCTCATAGCAGCCATGAAATTTTTGCAAAACAAAAAACAAAAACTTGGTTTTGAACTCAGAGCAAGAATGATAGTCCAGCAACGTAATTACGCTGAGGCCGAAGAGTTTTATCATCTTTGCCAAGAGTTTGGTGTCGACAGAGTAGAGTACAGTAGATTGGTTAACTGGAATACTTGGGGTATGCAAGAGTTTGTTCAAAATGATGTTTTTAGCCCAGCACATCCGGAAAGATCATCGGCACTACAAGTTATGAAAACTATCAAAACCTTACCAAACACATGGTTTGAAGGAAATTTTAATTGAAACTACACATAATTTTTCAGGACGAATTATTAATTGAAATTATTCTGTTACAGAATGATGCTGTAACCAAATGGTTTAAGCATTTTCAAAAATTTACCGCCAACAAAAATTATTATAATCCCTGTCTAATACACTCTTCAGAATGGATCAATCAATACCGTGGTGTCATCAACCCGGACTGGGATGAAATACTATCGGCAATTTTGGAACTAGAAAGTCTTGGTTATCAACTGCCGTGGTCAATTCCAGAGACATTTGATTTTCAACAGAAAACCTTGAATCAACTGCACCGTTTTTTCACTTATAATGTGTTATGGTATCACGAACTATCTGACAACCCGACTAAACAAAATCCGTTTGATCCACAGTTCAAGCTACCCCCAGATATCAATTTTCAGCAATGGTTAGGCTTAATAAATCGCATAAACACATCAGTACACAAACTAGAAAATTTCACTGCCCCGCACGAAAATAAAACATTCATTTGCAATCAGTATCCACTATCGTTTTTGGCATTTATGCCTGTTAGAAAATCTTACACAGACTTAGAGCCTTGGTTACAATTCACCGAAGAGGAACAAGTGCATAACTTTACTGATTATTTTGCCAGTGATTTACCACAAGTTATCTTAAATCGATCAATACTAGGTAAACCTGTGCTCCAGAGTTTCTACGAAAACGATGATCTCAATGCACACGACTGTACCGGCCGACTTGGGTCGTATGGAGGGTGTGAGATTGAGTTGAATCAGAACAGAAAGCAGATCTACCGGTCAGATCGATTTATTCAGTGGGCAGCATCTCACGGCAGAACTATAGAATCATTACCTCTAGAATTTCCCATTGGGTATGTCAAGGATCCACAACCACTGCTGAATAAACTGCATGGATTTAAAAAAGTAGAGTTTGTTGACTAAGATAAGTATTAACGAGTCGCCCACATTACGGGCATGTATCACGGCTAACCGGCCACAAACGGAGAACAATGAGTTATATTGACGCACTATTTGATCGTGAACACGATAGGATTCACGTTGTAGAACGCCGAGACGGCGTGAGGAAATACCAAGAGTATCCTGCCAACTACATCTTTTACTACGACGACCCCAGAGGCAAGTTCCAAAGCATCTACGGAACACCTGTGAGTCGCTTCAGCACACGCAACAACAAAGAATTCCGCAAGGAAGTTCGTATGCACTCCAGCAAGCAATTGTATGAGTCAGACATTAATCCAATCTTTCGTTGCTTAGAAGAAAACTACAAAGACCAAGACGCACCCGAACTCAATGTTGCATTTTTCGACATTGAGGTAGACTTTGATAAAGAGCGAGGTTTCTCGCCTGTGGAGGACCCATTCAATCCTATCACTGCAATCTCAGTCTACCTAAGTTGGTTGGATCAATTGGTCACACTGGCAGTACCGCCCAAAGGATTAAGTTGGGAAACTGCACAAGAGCTTGTGAAGGACTTTGACAACACTGTGTTGTTTGATCGAGAAGAGGACATGATTAAAACATTCCTGGACTTGATCGAAGATGCAGATGTGCTGTCAGGCTGGAACTCAGAGGGATACGATATTCCGTATACCGTGAATCGTTGCACTAGAGTACTAAGCAAAGATGACACACGCAAGTTCTGCCTATGGGGACAACTGCCCAAGATGCGTATGTTTGAACGCTTTGGTAGCGAGAGCCAAACATATGACTTGATTGGACGTGTGCATATGGACTATATGCAATTGTATCGCAAGTACACATACGAAGAACGTCACAGTTATAGTTTGGATGCCATTGGTGAATATGAACTAGACGAGCGCAAGACCCAGTTTGAAGGCACATTAGATTCGTTGTACAATCAACACTTTAAAAAGTTTATTGAATACAACAGACAAGATACACTGTTGTTGCACAAACTGGATCGTAAACTACAGTTCTTGAGTCTAGCAAGCGAACTGGCACACGCCAATACTGTGTTGTTACAAACCACAATGGGTGCTGTGGCAGTGACTGAGCAGGCCATCATCAATGAAGCACACGAACGTGGCATGGTGGTGCCCAATCGCAAGCAACGACTAACAGATGACGACACACAGGCCGCAGGTGCGTATGTTGCGTACCCAAAGAAGGGCTTGCATGATTGGATTGGATCTGTCGACATCAACAGTTTATACCCATCTGCAATTCGTGCCATGAACATGGGACCAGAAACAGTGGTAGGACAACTGCGTCCCGTCATGACTGATCACTACATCCGAGAAAAGATAGCCAAGGGTGCAAGTTTTGCAGCCGCATGGGAGGGCCTGTTTGGCAGCTTGGAATACACTGCTGTGATGGAACAGCAACGTGGTACAGAGATCACCATTGACTGGCAGGATGGCACTGAAAGCACACACAGTGCCGCAGAGATCTGGACCATTATGTTTGACAGCAACCAGCCTTGGATTATGAGTGCTAATGGAACTATCCTTACATATGAGAAGAAGGGTATCATCCCAGGTCTGCTGGAACGTTGGTATAGTGAACGTAAAGAACTGCAGGCCAAGAAAAAAGAAGCTAAGGACAAAAAAGAAGAAGCATTCTGGGACAAGCGACAGCTGGTCAAGAAGATTAACTTGAATTCG
>Ga0209500_10001265_pt1 | contig 19229 bp, 22 predicted proteins | sample S_140212_EF_Meta_FD_187323 | JGI IMG/M metagenome (GOLD analysis project Ga0209500, IMG submission 187323) | Freshwater microbial communities from Lake Simoncouche, Canada to study carbon cycling - S_140212_EF_MetaG (SPAdes) (version 2) | ecosystem: Environmental > Aquatic > Freshwater > Lake ... | reverse complement strand
ACAGTGTTAGAAACATGGCAACTCTACGGTTGCTTCTTGACTGATGTAAACTACAACGATGTAGACTACGGTAGCAACGACCCAGTAACAATCACCATGAGTGTTCGTTATGACAATGCACTGCAAACTACTACTCCGGGCGGAGTGGGTAATCCAGTACCTCGCACCAACAACGGCGTGGCCACTAGCTAAACAGTCAAACAGCACCAATAAACCCACTTTTGAGTGGGTTTTTTAATGACATAAATATTAGTATGGCCAGCCTTTATAATGCAGATTTAAAACCTATCGCCTCGGGTGCTACCACATACCCGTACGATCACGCAACTAGATTGTTTCTATCGGACAATTATAGACTTGCACCCAAGCAAAGTTTTTTATACTATGTTTGTATTAATGTGGATACTGGCACTCTCACTGGGTCGAGCATACTACAATCATTGATTGCTCCGGACGGCACCAGTAGCCAGACTCTAATAGAGCAGTATGAAACTGGATTACTGGCAAAACGAGTGGAATTGCCCAAGTTTACTTTGTCCACCAAAACCATGAATGCGTATAATAGAAAAAATATTATACAAACCAATATTTCATATGACCCAGTTACAATAACATTCCATGATGATGCAGCAGATATTGTAAACACTTTTTGGAATGACTACTATACATATTATTATAGAGATAGTGATTACAATTCCACACTGTATCAGTTGCCGCACAAGTACCAACCCAGAAATAGAGATAGTTGGGGTTTTACTCCGCGAAATAATTCATTACGGCCATTTCTAAGAAATATACAAATATTCAGTTTACACAATAAACGATTTACTGAATATTTGTTGATTAATCCGTTTATTACCAGCTGGCGGCATGGCGAACATGATGCATCTCGTGGCGACGGAATTATGGAAAATACCATGCAACTGGCCTACGAAACTGTAAAGTATAGAACAGGCTATATAAACCCAATTGATGTAAATGGGTTTAGTCTTCTGCACTACGACAATACCGCCAGTCCTATATCCAATGGCGCATCGAACGTGTTCACTGATGCAATAATTAGCGGTGCAGTAAATGGTGCAACTAAAGATTTGTCCAGACCCAATGGCACTGGCAGCGGTGTAGGAGTATTGGGCAGCATACTCAATGCTTACAAATTTTATAACACTGCTAAAAATGTTAACATTGGCGGAGTAGCAAAGCAAGTACTGGGGCAAATAGCGGGACAGGTTATAAATGGCGCAGTGAACGGCGCTATCAATAATGTATTTTTCCCCACAGTAAATGGCACCGGCGGCTACGGCGGCACCTACGGCAGCAGTCAAGTGTACTCCAACGCAGGCATACTTCAAACAAATCCATATGGATCTCCGGCTAATTCATTTTTAGCAACCATTGCAGGATCCGCAGTGGGCGCAGTGACTGGCTCCATTGTGCAAACAGCAGCCACTCAAATTGATCAGTGGGTACGCGGTGTGGTCAGCGGACAAACAGCGCCATTGCCCGGCTATCAGCAAATATATCAAGCGCAGACCACCAGTGGCATCATACAAGTAAATTCACAAGGACAACCTATCACTGGTCAATCTACAGCTTTTGTTCAGAACTCCGACGGAACAAATATTGTAGGCGAATTACAAACTATACAAACCGCAACTGGAACATACAATCCGACCAACCTGACAGAAAATTTAAAATATGCCACAGTTACCACCGATGAAAGCGGCAAGCCGGTAACTGAGTATGTATACCGTGATGGTACCAGAGTTATATACGATGACGAACGGGGCGGGGCGATACAAACTTATCCTGGTACAAATGCTATATCAGGCACAAATACCATTAATGCTCCAGTGGATGCAAGAAATCAAGTAATTGCAGGTCAACAACTCAATCCAGGTCAGCAACAAACATACACAGATCCAAGAACAGGCATCATATACACAACCGGCGGCACCACAGGAGCATATATTATAAATACTATATCGGGCACTGCCGGTGCTGCGGCCGGCGGTCTTCTGGGCTACGGTGCTAATCAATTGCTCAATCAAACATTCTTAGGTAAAACTGTTATCGGTCAATCGGTAAGTGGCGCCGCCGCGGGCGCTTTGGGTCTTCTCGTTAGCAGAGAAATCAGTAATGGCCTTCAGCCTATTTTAAATGGTATTACTGGCAGTATCAGTCAAGGATGGGACAGTGTGGCCGGGTCTATTAAAAATGTAACAGGATCATGGTTCGGCGACGGAAAATATAATCCAGCCAGTCCGACCAACAATATTTTAAGTAGAGTATACGACGGAGAAGGTGGATATATTCTTACCGATAAAACTGGTAGTGTGACTTTCACTGATGGTGCAGGAAAAATTACTGGTTACGGCCCACAAACAGCAACCAATGGATTTAATTGGCCAAGTTTTGGGTCAAGGGCACCTGGTGTTAATACCGATAACCAGGCTGGATTTCCTGGACAGTGGACAGACGGATATGGAAATCCTTTGCGGACTTCAGATGGCGGCCTGGTGTATGGTGGCGGCTATAATGCAATCAATAACATTGGCAGTGTCAGTGATTATCCTCTTTACGGCAATGATAATAATCCAATCGCCACCGTCGACTCAATTCCAGATCCGTCTTCATATGAAGACTACTGGAACTAATTTAATCTTTCAATATGACAACTTATAATCCTCAACAACCCAGTAATTTAAACAGCAGTGGAACAAATTCTACTACTAGATTCTTTAACAATTACTTTATACCTAGCTATACAGTTAGTCAAAACACCAACGACGCCATACTCAGTTACTTTGAAGAACAAACCGGCAATGTGGAAAGTGCAAAACTATTGGCCCAAGCAGTCATAGACACAGCACAATCGCAGCGAGCAGATCCGTTAGAAGTTTTATCAGAGTTTCAAAAACTACCAGGAGGGCAACTCAATACAGTGTTGGCGCTGTACTTGAATACTGGCAGAGTTAACACCAGCCTGTTGGGTATTAAAAATAATCCCAAGACCAGTTCTTATGTAAGCAGAACAATCATTCCCGTCTAATGGCCAAATACATTCAGGGCAAGTTTGTGATAAAAAACACAGACAAGTATATAGGCAAAAAGCAACCTACTTATAGATCCAGTTGGGAATTCACTTTTATGAATTTCTGCGATAACAACCCAAACATACTACAATGGGCCAGCGAAGCCATACATGTAAACTATCGTAATCCTTTTACCAAAAAGAACACCATATATGTGCCGGATTTTTTAATAATCTATGTGGATGCGCAGGGTGTTAAGCGTGGCGAAGTGATTGAAGTAAAACCCAGTAAAGAATCAACTTTCGAAGCAGCCAAGAGTGCCAGAGACAAAGCCGCTGTGGTATTGAACTTACACAAATGGGACGCAGCTAAAAAATTCTGCGCTCAACAAGGTCTATCATTTAGAGTCGTTAACGAAAACGATATTTTTGCCGGAACTAAATCCAAATAAATATTGGTATGACCAAAAAACTTGAATCGTTGTTCAATTTACCCGCCGAAGTCGCAGAAGATGTTACCCTTGAACAAGCAGTGACTGCCGCAGAAGCGCAACAGGCAGTATTTGATGATGTAAATAATGCCATTGATAAAATTGATGAAGCACTGCCCGGTGTGCGCGATTTAAATGCGTCCGACAGAGAAATGGACGAACTTGCAGATCTCGCCAAAGAGAAATTTAACGATTTGATGGAACTGGGCATGGCCATGGAAGCTAGATTTAGCGGTACAGTTTTCCAAACAGCGGGTGTACTGTTGGGTCATGCCATCACAGCCAAACAGGCCAAGTTGGACAAAAAACTGCGCATGGTGGATCTACAGCTGAAGAAAATGAGCTTGGATCACAAAATTAAACAAGACGGCGGACAACCAGCTAATACAGTGGACGGCGAGGGCATGGTATTGGATCGCAATGCATTATTGGCCCAAATATTAAACAAACCCAAGCAATAATTACCAAAACCTGCTAAATATCTTATAACGGAACAATACATGAAAACTTTTAAATCATACCTCACTGAAAGTCACAGAACATATGATTTTAGAATTAGAATTGCCGGCGATCTCTCCGACGATATGATTACTAAAATGAAACAAGTTCTGGAAACTTACAAAATAGAATCTATTAGCAAGCCCAAGCGCATGCCAATTCAGGAAAGCCCCATGTTTCCTAACATGGGTCCGGTTGAAATCAATGTAATTGATGTCACCTTGTCTTATCCTGCCAATGATGATCAAGTGCGTAATTTGGTTGCAGAGTGCGGATGTGCAGCAGCTTGCGTCAAGGTAACTCCCACAAACAGCCCATATGAAGCAATTCTTGCCGGCAAAGAAGTCAGCAATCCCAATGGCGGTACAGTGTTGATGGAACCAGAGATGGTTGCTGAAAAAGTCGATGCAGATCTAGTCGGTGATGCTCGTATACCCAATCTTATCAAAGAGCTGGCTGACACTCGTCGGTATGAATATCCAGACGCCGCAGGCAAAGATCTTGTCAAAGCAAAAACAACTAACGAAATTCCCGTGGGTAGTGCTAGCCCAATAGGCACACACCAAAATAAAATCCCCGTAGCTAAAAAAATGCCAGCAGGCAATGGAAGATAATCATGAGCAATACTGACAACATTTATAACATCTTAAACAACTTTAACAAAATAGCTAAAGATGCACCGGCAGCAGTACCTGCTCCGGTCAAAGCTAAAACTAAACTTCAAGAAAGTATGGAGCAAGTAGTAAATGAAAAATATATGGGCTTTAAAAAAACTGTTGCCGCAATTAAAAAAGGCGGGAGTGCCGAAGATCCCGAAGCAGTTGCAGCAGCAATTGGACGCAAGAAATATGGAAAAGAAAAGTTCCAGAAAGCTGCCGCCGCAGGTAAAAAATTAGGCGAAGGTCAAGGCGCAACTACCTACACAGTTGCTTACAAAGATCCTAAAAAGCCAGGCAAGTCACACAGTACTCAAGTCAAGGCTACCAGCGCAGCAGAAGCAAAAGCAGCGTTTCAAAAATGGGATACTACAGATCGGTTTACTTACTTGGGTTCCAGACCCGATGTCGACGAAGTGCATGAAGATCTTGGCCTAGAAGAAGGTTGGGAAGATATGACCAAAGATGTTGAAAAGAAAGCTAAAGAAAAAGGTACTGGTAAATTTGATAAGAAAGAAATTAGCACAGGTACTGTATACACACGCAAGTACAATCCTAAGTCAGGTGAGACTGATGACACTGAAAATGTCAGCACGGAAAAACGAGGACGCGGCCGACCTAAGAAGTCAGCGTTTGAAGACATGAGTACCATTGACAAAATGATCGCTGAATCGTTTGGTGAATTATTTGAAGGTGCTAACTGGCGCCCAGTCGGCGATCCTGTATCAAAAGCCGCACCGACTGCACCAGCAGTTGGATCCGGAATCAGAGTTACTCCTATGCCAGCATTAGCAACTCCGAAACCTGCAACAACCGCACCGGGCGTGGGTTCTATTCAAGGTGGTGTATGGACCGCTAAACCTCCTAAAGCAGGTGAACCTGGCGTACCAGTTCCACAAGGAATAGACGAAGGTCCGTTGCTGGACAAAATTGGCACAGGGATTGGTAAAGCTGCAGGTAGCATAGTCGGCGGCGCAGCAAATTTTGGCCAAGCCATAAAGAAAGGTTATCAAGCAGGCAAGTCCGGAGATGATGACGCAGCCGCCCAGAACGCCGCAGCGCAAGCCGCGACTGGTGGCGACACCGGCGAGGATCAGCGCATGGGTGTCCATGGTGCCTCCAACGAGCCATATCGTGTTAAAATATCCGGATATAACAAAACAGGCACACCCGGCACCGATATGGCACCTGGCTATACTGCGCCCAGCGCACCGCCTGAAAACGACCGCCCCCGCGGCATACCCGACCTTGACGAAGCCGACACTGAGATGGAAGGCATGCGCAAGCTGGCCGGACTTAAAGGCAATGATGGTAATTTAGCTAACAATGCTAAACCATATGATAAAGTAACCAGACGCGATGTTATTCAAGGTGCTCAAGGTAAAGACGAAATGGGCGGCAAAGAGCATGACCTTGAAGAAGGCGGTAGCGATTACGACGAACATATCAACAAGGTAGAATGGTTAATGGGTGCGCCAAATTATCTAAGTCGCGACGAAGCCAAAGAAACAGCATACTACACAAAAGAGACCGATCCTGTCTGGGACGGTTATCGTGATGACACTGACGAAATTGACGAAGACGACATGGAAGAAGGAAATGCGTTTAGCAAAACAGTAGTCGATGCCAAAGCAGACGGCATACAACCTGGCGAAACATTTAAAGTGGGCGGCAAAGAATATGACCTTAAAGAAGGTGATATTACTTTAAATCAAATGCGTAGAATTGCTGGTCTTAAAGAATGTGGAATGAGTCCAATCAGTGGCATGGCCTCTGATATGGAAAAACAACAAGGCAACATGAACATCAGCACAAGTCAAAATAGTGATGGTACCAAGAGTGTTACTATCACTGCTGACGGTGATGCTGCAGGTGACCTAATGCAAATGTTGAAACTTGCAGGCATGGGTGGCGGCGGTGCAGCACCGGCAGCAGAACCAGAAATAGTAGTAGTTGCACAAGACGGCCAAGAAGCAATGGAAGAAGAAAAAGATCCACGCTATCAAGCCAGCACAACTCCTGACGAACAAGTAGCACCTGTACAAGCACTGACCAAAGGTGGCAACGGCGATGTTGCAGGACAAGAAAAAGTAATGAAGCCAGGCGGCTATCAATTTGGTGACAACAATCTTGCCATGCAAGAAAGTTTAAGCGCTCAATTGATGAAAGAATACAACAGCATCAAGATAAAAAAATGAAAATAACTGAAGTCATCGTAAATGAAAATATTCAGGTCGGAGACCGCTTCGATATCGAATTGGGCAACATGGTCATTGAAACTGATGTTGTGGGCTTTATGCCCGATGGCGTTATCGTTGAGAGTGACGAAAAGACTTTGGCACTGCTGAGTGTCAGCGGTGCATTGTTTGAAGCTGAATATCAAGGCCGCAAAGTTCCATTAGGTAAACCAATGGCTGGCGATGTTAAGAAGTCCAAGGTTTATGTCATGGGGCCAAACGGCAATGTTGTCAAAGTTAATTTTGGCGACAAAAATATGCGCATCAAGAAAAGTATTCCTGCTCGTAGAAAATCATTCAGAGCCCGCCATAACTGTGCCAACCCAGGTCCGAGACACAAGGCTCGTTATTGGTCCTGCCGAGCTTGGTAATATGAAAATTAAAGAAATACTGGTAGAAGGCGTAATTGGTCAATTACCGCATAGTGTTGATCGAGCAATGCCGAATACTTGGGTGCTACCTGCGTTAAGAAATCAAGATCCGTACATTCAATATCGAATGGGAGTGGCACTAGCTTCAGCCAGATCTGATCAACCTATGGATACCGTAAGTGCATTTGGTGAAAACATGACCATTGTTGCATATACCGACGCAGACGATGAAACTGTGGAATTAGCATTGAAACTAATGGGTAAAAAGTATGCCAAAGGCGCAAGATCTGTTTCTGGTAAAAAGTCTGAAGAAGCCGTAGATACAAATACAACCAGCACAGTTGCTATTCCCAAACGAAATAAATACGGTGTATGAAAATTAAAGATATAATCCTTAACGAAGAGAAACCCGTACACAAGGTCGGTGATGTCAGTCAACGCTTTCAACAATCATCTGTAGGATTAATTAAATTCCGCGACAAGCAGTTTGCGGATCGAGTGTACGAGCTTAATCGTGTAATGATGGCAGTGGCCAGTTCTGATGGAGTATCTCCATTGAGACCAAAAATTGATGCAGAATCTTGGGCCGGCAGAAATGATATTGCAGCTCCTTATACCAAGGAAGAACAGGCCATGCTCAAACAAGCATTTCAGGCTGTGGGCAGTCATCATGAAGATATGAACAATGGTGATACTAGAAGTATGGAATTGAAAAGTACATATACCGACAGTCCCGTGGCCAAGCCAAAACGAAATAAGTACGGCGTATGAAAATTTTTGAAGTGATAAAAACTCAAGAAGATAATGCTGATGTGGATCTCACACCAACACCAGGCTCGCCAATGAATTTCAATCGCGGCAAAGCAGAGACTGGCATTATATCAGTACCCGATAAAATCAAAGACGATCCGGCCGCACAGGCCGCACCGATAGTTCAAAAAGGTCTTGAATTGCCTGCTGATCATCCGTGGAATTTGTTGCACGGCGACCCAAATGTTGATCTTCCTGCAACACCCAGAGGAAAGCCTATTGCTAGGCTTACATCTACCTAATGGACGAGCTGGCACAACTTAAACTGCTGGCAGGTATTACCAATCGCCCATTGATGCAAGAATACAAATTGGGCACGCCAGAGAGTAACATGAGCTACACTGGCACAGAAAAAGCCAAACTTATGAAAAAACATAATATTGAACCAGGCACGGATGCCTGGTTCAAACTCTGGTTTTCTAGGCCATATCTTACAAAAGAAAAACCCATTTAAGCTGGTGTTTCGATTCCCAAGTACTGATACCAACTACGATGTCTGACCTGTACGGGTCGAGCTTTCCACTTGTTGATAAGATGAAAATGATCAGGCTTGAACGGAGCCCTGGCAGGTTTCCACAGTTTGGCACCCTTTTTATGATTGCAGGATTTGCAAGCAGTCACTGAGTTAGTCCAAGTAGTTTTTCCGCCTTCTGCCCTGGGTATGACATGATCCAAAGTGAGTTCCTTGTGTTCGAACACTTCTAAACAGTACTGGCACTGATACATGTCGCGCAGGTACATGTTGCTTCGACTGAACTTGGCGCTCTTTTTGAAGCTGAAGTATTCTTTGGTCACACAGACACTGGGCACTTTCATCTCGAATTTTTCGCTGTGGATAATCCAATCCTCGTATTCTTCGAGAATAGAAATCCTGCCCAGAAAATGCAATTTGACGGCATGTTGCCAACTAATAACACTCAATGGAAGAATGCTGATTGGATTATAATCTAGATTGAGCAGCAGTACATCGGACAATTTAAAATCTCACTGATAGGTTAATAAATATATGTATATTATATAGTATTATTTAATAAAGAACAACCAGAATATGGCAGCACCAACAATGGAAACGGTTTTAATCAAAAAACCGAATATGCAGGAAAGTTATACCGAACATCAGATAGCTGAGATTATTCGGTGTGCTGACCCTGTCACAGGCCCGCAGTATTTTCTGGACAATTACTTTTACATTCAGCATCCGACCCGAGGACGGTTACAGTACAATCCGTACGAATATCAAAGGCGGTTGGTAGATACCTATCACAATTATAGATACAGTATTAGTTTGATGCCTCGTCAAACTGGCAAGAGCACAACCGCAGCTGGGTATCTACTTTGGTATGCAATGTTTGTGCCGGACAGTACTATTTTAGTTGCAGCCCATAAGTACACGGGCTCTCAAGAGATTATGCAGCGTATTCGTTATGCTTATGAATCGGTGCCCAACTTTATTCGTGCAGGTGTTACCAGCTACAACAAAGGGTCAATTGACTTTGATAACGGCAGTCGCATTGTCAGCGCCACCACAACAGAAACCACTGGTCGTGGTATGAGTATATCATTACTGTACTGCGACGAGTTTGCTTTCGTTCGTCCCAGCATTGCCAGTGAGTTCTGGACTGCTATTGCTCCCACATTGGCCACTGGTGGTAAGTGTATTATCACATCAACTCCCAACAGTGATGAAGACCAGTTCGCACAAATTTGGCGTCAGGCCAATAAAAGATTAGATGAATACGGAAACGAAACAGAATTGGGTGCCAATGGTTTCCGTGCTTATCGTAGCAAATGGGAAGAGCATCCAGACCGCGACGAAGCGTGGGCATCGGAGATGCGAGCTCAGTTGGGTGAGGAACGATTCCGTCGAGAAATGGAATGCGAATTCATTATCTTTGACGAGACCCTGATTAATCCTATCTTCTTAACTGAGATGGCCGGCATTGATCCAATATTAAAACAAGGCCAAGTCCGTTGGTACAAGAAACCAGAAAAAGGTCGAGTGTACATAGTAGCACTGGATCCTAGTCTAGGCACAGGCGGAGATCCCAGCGCCATCCAAATAATAGAATTGCCTTCGATGAAACAAATCGGTGAGTGGCAGCACAACAAAACACCGGTACAACAGCAGGTAAAAATTCTATCGGAAATTACAAAATACCTTACAGAATGCACAGGCGTGGATACTGATGTGTATTACAGTGTTGAAAATAATACCTTGGGAGAAGCAGCACTGGTATCAATTGAAGAATTTGGAGAACAAAACATCAAAGGTGTTTTCCTAAGCGAACCTAACCGTGCTGGGAACAGCAGACGATATCGCAAAGGATTTACCACAACTAATAAGTCCAAGCTCAGTGCTTGTTCAAAGTTTAAAAATCTAATAGAAACTAGAAAATTACATATTGCCAGCAAGTCATTGATCAGTGAATTAAAAACTTTTGTTGCCTCTGGTAGTGGATATGCAGCCAAAATAGGCGAGACTGATGATTTGGTCATGAGTATGTTGTTGGCCATACGCATGGCCACATTCTTGAGAGAATTTGATCCCAATTTAGACGAGCATCTTAAAGATAGTTCAGAGGACATGTTGATGCCCATGCCTTTTATCATGACATGAATATAACCGCAGTTGACAGCACTGCCAACTTGTTTCGAGTTGACAGCATATACCCACAAGAATTGTTGGCAGAGTTCGCTGCGATAGATCATTTGCAAACCGATTGGCGAAAAGAAGATTGGCAAGCCGAATACCCTAGACGCAGACTGATGTACGCTCCGGATTCTATATATGCACAATTTGAAAACTGTGTACAAGCACACTTGCCGTTAATATCAAAAAATATTGGGTTGGATATGGCAGCATGTGATACGGGATTTTGGCTAGATCTGCCCGGCTTTTCGATGGCACCACACTTGGATAATTTGGGCGTCAGTTCGAGTATGCAGATATATTTGAATGTCAATGACTCTGTATTGGGCACAGTGTTTTATAATCCAGATAAGTCTATTAGATACCATTCACCGTACACTGAAAACACTGGATATATTATGATAAACGGCACACAACAGATGCATGGAATGAATAACCTTGTGCCCGCCAACAGTTACAGAATTAGCAGCTATACTTGGTTCTACCCGAAAGTATAAATATATAACTATGATCCAAATTGAAAAAATTGCCGAAAACTTATTTGACAAAATCCGCAGCAGATTCGACGGAGTCAGTATCGGAGATGAAAATGCCAAAGCCACACTAGATCCCGAAAAAGCTAGATTCTTTAACTTTGATTTTTCAGTGGATGACGAAAATTACGGCAATGTTACTTTGAGTTTAGTAGACGAACAAAACCTTAAAGTCTATTTCGACAAAGAGATGGACGCAGCCATGTCCGAAGAGCACGAGCAAAATTGGTTTGCATTTTTAAAAAATCTGAGACTGTTTGCCAAGCGTAACTTATTAAGTTTTGATGTCCGGGACATAGCCAAGAGCGGCCTAAACTTGCAAGACTTAAAGCATGCCAACAAAGATGCACAGGTCTTAGATAAAGAAGATATCACAGTCAATGAAAGCAAACTGTATGGCACCAGCCGCAGCAGCTACGAATCACTGGGCAATGATGTTCGTATCATTGCTCGACACAAAAATCGTATTGTGGACGACACTAAACCTGGTGCAAGAAGCCGAAATATACAGGCGTTCTACATTGAGAATTCCCTAGGAGAACGAGTTCGTTGTCCAGAAGGCACCACATTTAACGGCGCAAGAGCAATAGCCCGTCATGCAAAAAACGGTGGAGCACTGCACGATGAGTTTGGCCAACACATAGTCAAAGTTATCAAAGAGATGAACAGTTTGAAAACTTTTGTTCGCAATATGCGCGGACGACAGTTTGAAGATAAAGAAACGGGTGCAATGGTAGAAACTGCCATTGACCATTACGGCAAGTTACACAGAGACTTGTTTACTATTCGCAGTCAACGGGGCTACGATCAATATCGTGCGTTATGGCAGCCCGAAGAATTAGAAGAAGACCATATCGACATAGACTCGTTACGAGAAAGATTTGTTCGTAGAGTATTTGACGATAGACTCATGGATGCTCTGCCCATTGTACACCGTGCCTACAAAACACGCAAAGATGCAGTGGGCGATGAATTTGAATCATGGGCCAACAACATAGTAGACGAAACCAGCAACAATCCAATTGATCAACAAAATAGATACAGTTCGGACCACGCCCGGGACATTGAAGAAGATGAAATCGGAGTCAATGTCAACAGCCCAATGGCCAATGCGGTCAACGATGAACGGGACATGGATGGCAATGTCATGGACGACGATGTTGAAGATCAAACTTTGGCAGAATTGTTTAATGACAATGGATTCGATTTTAGATTCCAAAATGGAGTTTACTATTTCGAAAGCCGAGAAGAAGTGGAACGAGCCAAAGATATCATCGCGCAGTTTGATTCCTCGATGACCATGCCCAGATTTGGGGTATATGATTACGGCTACGGCTCCGGGAACAGCACCACAGTCGATGTTGACCTTTCCAGAACTAATGCAGGAATCTCAGAAAATGCAGACAGTTTGGTCGATATGCAGCGCCTTGCGGGTTTAACCAAATAAATTGATTTCCTGACACAGTGCTGTTATACTGCACTGTGATCCACAAAATATGTAGCTTTAGACTTGACAGACTAAATACATATGTTATACAATGCAACGGTGCAGAGTATATCTGACTCACAAAGACCATCTTAACTTAAAAGGAACATATCATGGCAACATCTTTAGCTGACATTCGCGCAAAACTTCAAGCAAGCGAAAACCGCACAGGCGGTAACTCACAATCAGGTGGCGACAACGCTATCTATCCGCACTGGAACATCGCAGAAGGCACCACAGCCCGCATCCGATTCCTCCCAGATGCAAACACCAAAAACACTTTTTTCTGGATTGAACGACTGATCATCAAACTTCCGTTTGCTGGTATCAAAGGTCAGCCAGACAGCAAGCCAACATTTGTGCAAGTTCCTTGCGTTGAAATGTGGGGCGAGTCTTGCCCAGTACTGGCAGAAGTTCGTGGTTGGTACAAAGACGAAAGTCTCAAAGAAACAGCAAACAAATACTGGAAGAAGCGTAGTTACTTGTTCCAAGGCTTTGTTCGTGACAATCCAATCGGTGACGACAAAACTCCAGAGAATCCAATTCGTCGTTTCATCATCAGTCCGCAAATTTTTAACTTGATTAAAAATGCACTGATGGATCCCGAGTTGGAAAATCTACCAACTGACTACGAAGGTGGTCTGGACTTTACTGTTAAAAAGACCAGTAAAGGTGGTTACGCTGACTACAGCACTTCCAGCTGGGCCCGTAAAGAGTCTGCTATTACCGCAGACGAAACAGCCGCAATTGAAAAATTCGGTTTGTACAATCTTGCTGACTTCCTTCCCAAGAAACCCAGCGAAGCCGAACTGCGTATCATCAAAGAAATGTTTGAAGCTAGTGTCGACGGCGAAGCGTATGATCCAGAGCGTTGGGGTGCTTACTACAAGCCATCCGGCTTCAAGGGCAATGACGATGCAGCTCACCCTGCGCCAGCACAATCTGCTCCGGCCCCAGTGGCAAAACTTGCTCCAGCAATCACAGATGATGACATCCCAGCATTTGATGCCGATGAAACATCTGCTCCTGTTGCAGCAGCCAAACCCAGCAGTCAGCGAGCTGAAGATATTTTGGCAATGATTCGTAATCGCCAGAAATAAATAATTGGCATATGGCACAAGGATTTTTCCTTGTGCCGTTCTAATATGAATATCTCAATTGTTTTTAATAATACCGGTGATGATGTATCATTTTCTTTGGTAAACCCTGACATAGCAGTATATTATGTTGAGTGGCTAGAATCAATTAATAAAAATAATTTTTCATTTAGCTCTGACAACAATCAATTTGATAAATTGATAATGTTATTGCATGCCAGTATCAATGATAACAATAAAATTATTCGACAATTGAATAGTACGCTGATAGAAACTTATAGCGATTTAGAATATTTGAATCAAGATAATTTAAATCGATTGCATACTGCTTGGGTAAATTGGTACAATCAGACATACGATATCAAAGCAAATCAACAGTCTGATAATATTGAAATATCTACGATGGCCGATAAAATACTAGAAAAATTTCCCGACAATGAGTTAACTCCGCCTATGTATATGGTATTAGCAAAATTAAATTTAATGTACAACCACACGAATAATATTAATAATCATATTCATAAATTTGAAGAAAGTTTTCGAGACCTACAATTTGAAACTAATTCAGTTTGCCAAACTGATAATATTTTTTCTAAGTCTCGATTAACAAACAATGTAAACAATCTTCGAATTAAATTTAATCATTTAGGCCGAACCTTGTATAATAAATTCGAAACATTTGATGATAAGTTGGAACACGACGACGAAAACTCGTTCAACGAACTAGTGGGTTATGTAGAAGTTAGTCTAGTAAAACCACAAACGATTCCGCTTAGTATTGAATATGTTGACTGGTGCGCACATCGTAATAAAATACCATCAGGTAGAAACTTAAATTTGGGTAACCTATTAGATATTGATAGCAAGTTAACGGATTATCGACAAATATTTTATAAAAATATTAAAAACAAAAACACATTTTCATTACAAATTAATTAAGGAAATAATCATGGCAAAACCATTTGATGTAAGTAAATTTCGTAAAACAATTACGAAAAGTATCGAAGGCCTAAGCGTAGGCTTCAATGACCCGACTGACTGGGTGTCAACAAACAATTTCGCACTGAACTATCTTATCAGTGGTGACTTTAATAAAGGTATCCCACTGGGTAAAGTAACAGTGTTTGCCGGCGAATCCGGTGCTGGTAAGTCATTCATTTGTTCTGGTAACATTGTCAAGAATGCGCAGGATCAAGGTATCTTTCCTATTCTAATAGATACTGAAAATGCACTTGACGAGAAGTGGCTACATGCCTTGGGTGTAGACACCAGAGAAGATAAGTTGCTGAAACTTAATATGGCCATGATCGATGATGTGGCTAAAATGATCAGTGAGTTTGTCAAGGAATACAAAACATTGCCTGCAGAAGGTAGACCCAAAGTCTTGTTTGTGCTAGACAGTTTAGGCATGTTGTTAACCCCTACTGATGTTAATCAATTCAACGCAGGCGATATGAAGGGCGACATGGGCCGCAAGCCCAAGGCACTGACAGCACTGGTTCGTAATTGTGTAAACATGTTCGGCGACTTGAATTTGGGTTTGGTTGCAACTAATCATACCTACGCCAGCCAGGATATGTTTGATCCAGATGACAAGATTAGTGGTGGACAAGGCTTTATCTATGCCAGCAGTATCGTTGTGGCCATGCGTAAACTCAAGCTCAAAGAAGACGATGACGGCAATAAGATCTCTGAAGTCAAAGGTATTCGTGCTGCTTGCAAGATCATGAAGACACGCTACGCCAAACCGTTTGAAAGTGTACAAGTAAAGATCCCTTATGAAACAGGCATGAATCCCTATAGCGGACTAACTGATTTGATTGAAGGTAAAGAACTGTTGAAAAAAGAAGGCAACAGTCTTGTTTACACTACCAAAGATGGCGAAATTATCAAGAAGTTCCGCAAAGGTTGGGAACGCAACGATGATGGTTGCTTGGATACTGTGATGACAGAAATTACCACAAATCCACATCTAATTTCCGGGCGCAAACCTGAGGAAGCACCTGTGATTGATGAGTCTACTGAAAGTGTAATGGAATAATGACAGCAGTAATTTGTTTTATAAAAATTTAAAACAAATTACTCTGGACTAACTACATTATCACAAGGAACAATACCATGAGTATAGATTTAGATGGATTGGGTGAAGTTTATCAAGCCCTTAAACAATATATTCCGCAAAAAGACAGGCAAGACGCCAGCGATAATCTAATGAGCATATTAGTTGACTTGTTGGGAGATGCTGACCTTGCTGAGTTTGCTGGAATTGACTCGTATACCAAACGCAGTCTGCAAGAGTTTGCGCCCGATGTACTTGAAGACAACGAAGACGAAGACGACTACGAAGAATAATGAACAACTATTGTTCTCAGAAATTTTGGTGGTTTGGTGTTGACATCGAAAAACAAGAATCAACCAGTTGTTGCACTGCAACTGCTGATAGAATCGACATCGATTGGTTGACTAATAATTCCGGACAATTATTTAATACTACTAAACTCAAATCAGAACGCCAACAGCTACTCGACGACAACCGTCCCTCTAGTTGCACTGTTTGCTGGCAAGCAGAAGATCGCGGAATTCCAAGCCGCCGCCAACTCAGTAATAGTCAGATTAAAACTCATACTAATTTAAATTCGACTCCGAGTAGCCTAAACATAATAATTGGTTCTGACTGTAACCTGACATGTTCTTATTGTTGTAAACAATTTAGCAGCGCATGGGCCGACGACTTAGTTGTTAACGGAGAATATCAAGTCAGCGAGCCCGATCGATATTCAATGACACAAAAAGATAAAGTCATTTATAAATTAAGCCAAAAAGAAATGATGAAAGCTAATACTAGAGATGTGCTACTAGATGAAATTGCATTACTGCCTGCTGAAAAAATTATGATAACAGGCGGCGAGCCGTTTTTGAATTTAGACCTGTCTAATTTAGTGTCAAAAGCAGTATGCAGTGAATCTTTGGAGATTTGGACTGGTCTAGGAGTAAACACTCATCGATTAATCAATGAATTAGAAAAAATAAAACACATTCCTAATGTTAATTTGGTTATTAGCGCTGAAAATATCGGAGAACTCTATGAATTTAATAGGTACGGCAATTCGTATGTTAAGTTTATTAATAATTTAAAAATAGTTAAAGAATCGGGCATACCTTTTAGATTTAATTTAACATTGAGTAATATTACATTATTTGGCTTAGCTGATTTTTTCAATGAGTTTGATACGCATCCTATGACTTTTAATATGTGTAACGATCCGACTTTTTTGTCAATTAATGTATTAGATGATACTAGTAAACTTAAACTATCTAAACTATTGGCCACTTTTAAATCAATCATGCCTGATATAATAGAATCAATAAACACTCCGTGCAGTCAAAAACAAAAACAAGAAGCAGCAGTTTTTATAAAAGAATTTGCTAGAAGACGAAATTTGTCGTTGAATATATTTCCTGAATCTTTTATTAATTGGATCAATGAATAATGGCATGGTACAACAAAATAGTCGACGATCTGGGTAATATACCAGCCTTTATTAATTACTATGAAAATGAATTAGTAGAGGGAAAATACGATTGCAGTGTCAAAGGCAATTTGGAAAAAAGTATTGCAGGCTTGCCCGGCATTACCGAGCATCGGTTTAATCAGCTGCAAGAAATTGAAGCAGTACTCAACTATCTCAACATTCAATTACGCAAGATCCGTAAGAAACATTTTCAAAAGTATTTGGAAAACTACAACAGAGCGCTGACCAGTCGTGATGCAGAAAAATATGTAGACGGTGAAGATGAAGTCATTGACTTTGAAACCATCATCAACGAAGTGGCTCTTGTTCGTAATAAATGGTTGGGCTTGTTAAAAGGTATCGAAAGTAAAAATTTCATGTTGGGGCATGTGACCAGATTGCGCACAGCCGGAATGGAGGATGTGGTCATATGAACATTTTTAAGTCTGACTCGGACAGCCATCAACATAGTCTTGAGACACTGAATCTCATTGCCAATTACGACGACTTCATGGACAGTATAACCACAATCTGTGACATGGGTTGCGGGGTTGGTCTTGATCTTGCTTGGTGGGCAACAAAAACTTATTTGGATGAAAATGGCGCAGAGCGACCACATAACTATAAATGTTTGGGCGTAGATTTAGATCTCAGTAGAGCCGCTGTCAACACTGACAACATGCGTATCATGCAGGCCGACTTTGAAGAATATAATCAAAATATCCGAGCCGATGTCATATGGAGTCATGACAGTTTTAGATATGCTACCAACCCCTTGGGCACATTAAAAAATTGGAATCTGCAGATGAACGCCAACGGCATGTTGGTACTAATTGTACCCCAGACTATCAATATTACCTATAACAAACCCGTTGTTCGCAGTTTACCCGGCAATTATTTTCATTATACCATCACAAATTTGTTATATATGTTGGCAGTCAATGGATTTGATTGTCACGATGGACATTTTGTAAAGCATCCAAATGATCCTTGGATTCATTGTGTGGTTTATAAAAGTGAACACGAGCCTATGAATCCACGGACAACTTCTTGGTATGATTTGTGCGAAAAGAAGTTGTTGCCCGAATCTGCCATGAACAGCATTAAGACATTTGGATTATTGAAACAAGAAGATATTCAAACTCACTGGCTCAGCGGCCAATTTTGTAACTGGAATCAAGTATGAAAATAGTATTAGTAACTGGTGGATTCGATCCACTGCACAGCGGACACATTGCGTATTTTGAAGCTGCTAAAAAATTAGGTGACATGCTTATCGTAGGCTTAAACTCGGATGAGTGGTTGGTGCGTAAAAAGGGAAGAGCCTTTATGCACACCTACGAAAGAGAAAAGATTGTCAGTTCTCTTGGAGTAGTTGATCGAGTCGTTTGTTATCCCGATGCAGACGGTAGCAGTAAAAATGCTATCACAGGCGTTAGAGCAATGTATCCTACTGCTACTATTATTTTTGCCAATGGCGGCGATAGAACTTCAGACAACATTCCGGAAATGGATCTAGTGGATGATAATTTGGAGTTTGCGTTTGGCGTGGGCGGCGATGATAAAAAGAACAGCAGCAGCTGGATACTGGAAGAATGGAAAGCCCCTAAAACTAGTCGAGCATGGGGATACTATCGTGTGTTGCACGAAGTGGGCGCCAACACCAAACTCAAAGAGCTCACGGTCATGCCCAAGACCTGTTTGAGCATGCAACGCCATGATTTAAGACAAGAATTTTGGTTTGTGGCGGAAGGCACAGCCACAGTGTACACTCTGGACGAGCGTAGTACAGACCGAGATATCAAATGTTATCTAGATGTACATGAACACACTTTTATCGAATGCCGTGAGTGG